>PDWI01001312.1_pt1 | contig 39385 bp, 33 predicted proteins | sample 1430891 | NCBI WGS metagenome assembly PDWI01 (sample SAMN01162508, study PRJNA174530) | Oral metagenome, whole genome shotgun sequencing project. | biome: Marine environment; feature: Marine mammal; material: Swab sample of the gingival sulcus; isolation source: swab sample of gingival sulcus... | reverse complement strand
AAAGAAACGTCCTGAAAAAGACGCTCTTAGCATGTGCTACCAAGCTATATCCGAGGGTGCTGCAGGTGTAGATATGGGAAGGAATATATTCCAAGCAGAATCTCCACTAGCCATGGTTCAAGCTGTAAGAGCGATTGTTCATGATGGTATGAATGATGCTGATGCCTTCGAACTATACAAAAAATTAAAATAAGATTTAAAACATGGGAGAAGCTAATCCTTCTCCCCAATACTAAAAACCATAAAATGCCGAAAATTAATCGGCATTTTTTTATTCTAAAAAATATGATATAATATAGCTGTTAAACATTCATTATTGGAGATTATTATGGATTTTAAAACTTACATAGATGGGATAATCAAAAAATATGCAGACACTTTAACAAAGGGTAAAAAGCGTAGCAAATTTAGCACTAGCACCACTAACACACTAGAATCACTATATAAAAAGAGCCCTAATGCCAATGTATTTTTCGACCAATTCGGCAAGATAAAATACTCCAATGACAGTTTTCATATCATACTTAAAAATGATAAAAACAAAATGGAAATCACTTCCATATATGATATGTTTACTATTGATGCAGACTTTTATTTTGATGCTCCCAATCTATATATTACCTATGCCAACGGCTTTAAAAAGGTATTTGAACTAATTGTCTCCATAGTCAATATAGAGCAAAACTACCTTATACATTTAGACTTTTTTGATATAAGCAAACTAAGCCTTTCTGTTGAAACACAAAAAAATAAGGCAGAAAAAATCACATCCATGCTAGGCTTCGTAGATGAACTTCTTTTCTCCACTGACAAAGAACTCTTTATAAACTTTTCAGTAGGAAGCTCACCTTTTATAGAAGGCAGCGAAGAAAAGCCTAAGACCAACTTAATAGATAACAACATCTTCGAGGTCTTTCCAACCACCTTTTGCAACGAGATAAAATCCACCCTTGAAAAGGGGGGCTTTAGCTTTACCTACACGTATTCAAACGGTTCAAAAGACATGGTTTTTGAATGCAAAATCAGAGAGCACAAGGACGAATACTTCTTCATAGTAAAAGATATATCCAACCTGCAATCCATGAGCAATGCCTTAAACTATCTCAGCAACTATGACGTTCTCACCAGCTTCCTAAACAGTGCCAACCTAGGACCAGCACTAGAAAGCATTTCCAGCTATAACTACCTACCTATAGGTGTAGAAAAAATAAGAATAAACAATATAAAAGAAATAAACGAAAACCTTGGTTATGAAACAGGTGATAAGATACTTAGCAAGTTATCCAAGAAGGTAAAATCCTTAATCACAGGTTTCGAAATCACCTGCCGTGTATCAGGAGAAGAGTTTGCAGTTATATTCCCAAATACATCCAAGGAATTCCTACAAGGCTTCCACTCTGAGATGTATGGATTTTTTGAAAAACTAAAAAAAGCCTATCCCGAACAAGAGATAAACTTTTCTTTAAACAATCTATTTTTAAACGATACTTGCGAATCATACAAGGATGAAATCCTCCAGTTCTTAATCTAAATTTTGTAGCATGGCTGCACGGTCAGCTGTTATAAGAGCATCAATCACCTCATCCAAATCACCAGCAAGTATACTATCTAACTTATGAAGGGTAAGTTTGATTCTATGGTCTGTGACACGTCCTTGTGGGAAGTTATAGGTCCTAATTTTTTCAGCCCTATCTCCAGTACCTACTTGTCCCTTTCTCGCTGCAGCTTGCTCGCTTTGTTGCTTGCTAAGCTCCATCTCATAAAGTCTAGACTTAAGCACCTTTAAAGCCTTATCCCTATTTTTTAACTGACTCTTACCATCTTGACAAGACACCACAAGCCCTGTAGGCAAGTGGGTAACCCTTACAGCAGAGTCTGTAGTATTTACACACTGTCCACCGTTTCCAGAAGCACGGAACACATCTATCCTGATCTCATTCATATCGAGTTCCACTTCCACATCTTCCACCTCTGGCATGATAGCCACTGTAACAGTAGATGTGTGTATACGTCCACTGGACTCAGTTGCAGGCACACGCTGCACCCTATGAGTACCGCTCTCGTACTTAAGACGAGAAAAAGCACCCTTTCCCTCTATACCAAAGACTATTTCCTTAAAGCCTCCTATACCATTTTCACTAAGTGAAACTATGGAAGTCCTCCACTTCCTAGCATCAGCATAGTGGCTATACATCCTATAGAGCTCAGCCGCGAATAGGGCTGCCTCATCTCCACCTGCTCCACCTCTAATCTCGACAAATATATTTTTTTCATCATTAGGGTCCTTCGGTAGCAAGAGTATCTTCATCTCCTCTTCAAGCTCTTCGATACGAGCCTTATTCTCAGCGAGGTCGTCCTTAAAGAGAGCCTTCATATCATCATCACTCTCCAGCTCAAGCATCTCCTTCGCTTCTTCTACATTTTGCTTACACTGCTTATACTCAGTATAAGCCTCTACTATAGGCTTCATCTCGGCATGCTCCTTCATAAGCCCCTGCCACCTGTTTATATCAGCTATGACATTGGCATCATTTATCATCACGGATAAATCCTGATATTTGCCGACTAAGTCTTCTAATCTCTCAAACATAGTAAATCCCTTTCACTATTCTATCTAATCCATTTAAATCTTTAATAATATCTACTTCTTTAAAGCCATTTTCCTTAAACAAGGTCTCTACATTCTCACCCTCATCATAGCCTATCTCCACTATCAAAGAGCCCCCATCCTTTAGCCTTTTCGCACTCTCAGGAACTATTCTATCATAGAAATCTAGCCCTGTTTCTCCACCATAAAGAGCCAAGGTGGGTTCGTTTTTCACCTCTAAGGAAAGTTCTTCCATATCTTTTTTATTTATATAGGGCGGATTGCTAACTATAAAGTCCAGTTTTGAACCCTGAGCATCTCCTAGCGAAATTTTTTCAAATAAGTCACTCTCTACAAAGTCTATCTCATCTAAAACATCGTTCAAAGCAGCATTCTTTTTCGCCACTTCCAAGGCCTTTTCACTTATATCTACTAGGCTAGCCTTCTTAAAATCACTCCCATATTCTTCTTTAAAGAGCTTCACCAAGCTAATACCTATGCAACCTGAACCAGTACACATATCTATGAATTTATCCCCATCTTTAGCGATATTTTTAAGGACGTATTCCACCAAGTATTCGGTCTCTGGCCTAGGTATGAGCACATCCTCATTCACATAGAAATCAAGCCCCATAAAACACTCATATCCGAGTATGTATTGGAGTGGCTCCCCATCTAGCTTCCTAACAAAAAACTCTCTGAACTTCTCTACCCTCGCTTCATCTAGGTCTACATCTGCGCCCAGCTCGACCTCCGTCCTGCTAAGACCGGTGAGTTCCACCATTATCCAGTAGGCATCTACCAGGCTCGTTTCTTCACTCTTATGAGGCTTAGCAAGCATATCCCTAGCTTCATCAACTAGCTTTTTTAAATCCATCATCATCCTTGCTACTTTTTACATCCTCTTTCGCTTGTTCATTTTTTGAACCACCCTCTTTTTGAGGATGGTCTATCTCCCACTGACTTCTCTCATTGCCCTCTGAGACCTCCCATTTATCTGTCTCATATACAGTCATAAAAGAAAGTATCGCTACCTCTACCATGGACTCATCAGGCTCCTTAGTGGTGATTCTCTGAAGCAACATACCTGGAGCAGAAAGTATGGTAACTGCACTATTATTAAACTTACCAAAGCCCCTAAGAATCTCGTATGAAATCCCAGCTATCAGCGGTAGGGTAAGCAGTCTTACCAATATCCTAAGTCCGAAGCTCTCCACATTTATAAGCACTAGGACTATGATACTTACAGCGACTACTATAAATACGAAATTAGTCCCACAACGCTTGTGATACCTAGACGCCTTCATTACATTCTCAACCGTCATATCAGCACCACTCTCATAACAGTTTATGGTCTTGTGCTCAGCTCCATGATACTGAAATACCCTATGTATATCTTTTATAAAGGAAATGGCAAACATATAAAACAAAAGTATCAAAAGTCTGATGATACCATCTATCAAGTTCATCACCCTCGTACTATCTGAAAAAAGTGGTGATAGGTACTGGGAAATAAGCGCAGGTAAGAAGAAAAAAAGTCCAATGGAAAGCACAAGAGAAAATACTACCGACATGGCTACTGCCACCTTGGCAAAATTATCACCAAGTCTTTCTTCTAGCCACTTATCAAACTTACTAGGCTCATTCTCCTCAGTCTCAAAAAAGTCAGCTGAGAACCCTAATATCTTAACCCCCATTACAAGGGACTCTATAAAGACTATGCCACCACGCACCAGTGGCAAGCCAGCTATTTTAGAACTCTTAGTCAAGCTAGTATACTCTCTTTTATCTATCTCTATCTTATCTTCGCCAGTCCTGACAGCAGTAGCATAACGAAAATCGTTACGCATCATTACACCTTCCATTACCGCTTGCCCACCAATGGTGGTAGGACGTACTCTATCTACCTCTTTCATATATCTTCCTTTATATCCGAAAACATTTCCATAAATTATTTTATATTAAATCCTACTTAAATACAAATATTTTGCTTAAATACAATTTAAGTCGGAGAAAAAACCCCGACTTAGATTATGTTTAAAATAAAATTTTCTATTAATCTTGTACCAATTCTTTTCTGTACTTACGATTAAACTTATCAATCCTACCTCTAGCTGCAACAGACTTCTGCTGACCAGTATAGAATGGATGACACTTAGAACAAATCTCTACGTGGATTTCTTCACTTGTACTACCAGTAACGAACTCGTTACCACAGTTACATTTCACCTTAGATTGGTGGTATGCTGGATGTATTCCTTCTCTCATTTCTTCACCTCTTTCGCCCTGCTTTACTATATCCCGACATAGTATCAGACATTTCAATTAAACCCCCATGGGGCACATAACTAGGTAATTATAGCACAGATTTAACCTGCGTTCAAGTGCTTTTTTAAGAAAATATACCTAGTTTTTTTCTATCTCTATGACCTTATTCATGATAAGTTGGGAATAAACTCTGGCACCGAGTTCACCAGGATGTATATTGTCAGGGAAGAAGAGGTCAGGCTTATCTTTAGCTACTGCATACCAGTCTACGAGATAAACATCATCATGACTCTTAGCATAGGCATATATTTCCTTATTTCTCTCTGTTTCTTCATCTATGTAAGGCAGCACTATAGAAGCAAGTATAAGTTTTTTGCCATTTAATTCTTTGTATACCTTGTCTATATCCTCTGGATTAACGGGTCCATTGGTTCCTAACTGTAAGAATACATAGTCGTAGTCTCCACTGCCATAATCATTTGTAGTCCAAGTCTCATAAGCATCCTTAAACTGTCTAGATTTAAGTGTATCATAGGTGGCATCCGGCATGTAGGTAAACATGGTATGGTAGCTCATAGAAGAAATAGAATCTCCGATAACTATCATACTAACATCTCTATATTTAGTATAATCCATCACATCCATACTAGCTTCTGGAACATTAGCATTTACCCAATCAATAAAGCCTACTGCATTGTCATATACCAAGTCATTTTCAGGTATTTTCACCTCTTCTTCAGCGGTCGTAGTCTGAGTAGCGCTAGACTCTGTACTAGTCTTATCCTCCGCTTGATTACTACTATCTTTTTCAGACGTATCAGCACTAGTAGTAGTCACCACCTCGCTAGCAGTTTTTTCTGCCTCTCTAATAGCCTCCTGTTCTTTTTCATTCGCTTCTATTATAGCCTTCATCTCATCTAACTCTTTTCTTTCAGTAGAGGTACTAGCTATGGTCTTATATGGCAAGGCAAGCAAAAGAATGAAGAGTATAAGTATAAACAAGTCTTGCCCCTTACTCCTACGTCCCACCTTTAGAAGCTTATTACAGATTATATATGAAAGTTCTGAAAAAATAACGGTGAGCACTAGACAAATCAATACGAAAGCAAACCTACCAACACCACTGTGTGCAAGGGCCTTTTCAGCTATTTTGATAATAGGAAAATGCCATAAGTAGATGTGATAAGAACGCCTAGCCATTCCCACAAAGACAATATTGGAGAACAAGCCCGCCATCTTGCCATCAGCCACTCTTAAAAACATAAGGAAGATAGCCATCAACAAGCTAAATATAAAGAATCCACCATAAAATGCGAAGTCACTTACTCCCATCACAAAAACAGAAACTATGACGAGAAGGCTAAATATAGCTATGGTTACATCATTTATCCTAGATGAATCCTTGAGCCTTCTATTGGATATAATCGAAGCTATAGCACCAAGTGAAAACGAGTACAATCTAGTAAATAAACCATAGTAAATCTTGCTCACTTCCACACCATAAAGCATCATACCGACACTTAAAGCATAAGAAAGCAGGGTAATAACTATAAGGTTCACCAACCATTTACCCTTGTTTTTACTATCATATCTACCATAGAAAAATATAAAGAACAAAACATAAAACTGAAACTCTAAGGAAAGTGCCCAAATATGGGTAAAAGGAGAAAGTATACCTACGCTATCGAAGTATGATTTACCTGAAAAAATCTGGAAATAGTTATTAAAAGAAAGTACAGATGAACGGATATCACCAGCATTGGCTCCCAGCTCACCCCTAAAAAATGCAAGCATCACCAATACGACTACAAACATCATAAGAAGTAGTGGTGGATAAAGCTTCTTGAATTTTTTTAGTATGGATTCTAGGACAAGTTTAGTCCTACTTTTGCTAGCTCCCCTCTTGTAAACAGCCTCTTCGAAGCTCAAATATCCAGCCATCACAAAAAATATTACCACCCCTAGGTAGCCACCCTTAAAAACAGATGGCATCAGATGGTAAAATAAGACGGCCAAAAGTGCTAGAACTCTAAGGCCATCAAAGGGTTTTATATATTCTCTACTCATTGATTTTTTCACAATTAAATCTCCTATTAAACTATCAAATATTAGAACATATTATATAGTTCAAGGAGACTTTAATCAAGGTATTTAATATAAATTTAAAAAGTTTTACGAGAAATTATCTACGTGGAAATGTCTATCACATACTTGTATCACAAAGGCTCTTGTACTACTCATTCATAAATATATGGCGTAGAAAACATCTCGCTATATTTATCATTTAGAATGAGTAGCATTTCTAAACTTAGTATACTGCGGACTAAATATAAGCTGCACTGTTCCAGTAGGACCATTCCTCTGCTTCGCAATTATGAGCTCTGATATATTCTGCATTTCAGATTCTTTATTATAATAATTATCCCTATAAAGGAACATAACCACATCCGCGTCCTGCTCTATGGCTCCAGACTCCCTTAGGTCAGATAGCATAGGTCTCTTATCAGCCCTGAGTTCAGGTGCACGTGAGAGCTGTGAAAGTGCTATAACAGGAACTCCCATCTCCCTAGCAAGAGCCTTTAGACCCCTACTGATTTCAGAAATTTCCTGCTCCCTAGAATTGGTCTTTCCACTACCAGACATAAGTTGCAAATAGTCAATAACTATAAGGTCTAAGCCATGCTCTACCTTTAGCTTCCTGCACTTACTCCTCATCTCCGCTAGGGTAATACCAGCCGTATCATCTATATAAATATTGGCATCAGCTATTACCACCGCTCCCATAGCGAGTTTCTCCCAGTCCTCATCTCTAATATTTCCAGTCATAAGCTTCTGTGAATCCACCAAACTCTCCGAACAAACCATACGATGGAGCAGCTGTTCCTTACTCATCTCCAAAGAAAACATAGCACAGGTCTTCTTACCCCTAGTAGCTATATACTGTAAAATATTTAAGGCAACAGCAGTCTTACCCATACTCGGTCTGGCAGCTATAAGTATAAGGTCTGATTTCTGCAGACCTGAAGTCTTGGCATCTAGGTCGGTAAAACCTGTCTCCAAGCCAGTTATCCTGGATTTTTGAGATGATAATTGCTCTATCTTGTTTATCATAGGTGTAACTAGGTCTTTTACATGATGAAAGTCCTCCGAACCAGTATCAAGGGCAGCATCAAAAATCTTTTTTTCTGCTCTAATCAAGATATCTGAAGCTTTTTCCTCATTGCTATAGGCACTGGCTATAAGCTCCTCATTCATATGGATGATTTCCCTGAGTCTGGCCTTTTCTTTTACTATACCTGCATAGTGCTTAGCATTTACAGAGGTAGGCACATTTAGCGCAAGCTTAGAAAGGCTAGCCATGCCACCCACCTTTTCTAAATTTCCCTTATCTGAAAGACAGGACTTGAGCATAACCATATCTACATTTTTCCCATCTTTATTTAGAGCTAATATGGCCTCATAAATGAGCCTCATATCATTATAATAAAAGTCCTCAGGTCCTACTATACCCTCCACCTCACTAATATAGGAATCATCCATTATAAGCGAACCTATTACCGATTGCTCAGCCTCTAGGTTTTTGGGTAATTCTCGGACTAGATTATACTCTTCCATTTACTTTTCCTCAACTACATTTAGCTTGATTGTAACTGTAACCTTTGGGTGTAATTTTATAGGAACATCATAGGAACCGAAAGCCTTGATTTGCTCCTTTACTACGATTTTTTTCTTATCGACTTCTAGTGAAAGCTGGTCCTTTATAGCCTTAGCTATCTCCTTAGTAGAAACAGAACCAAATATTCTGCCGTTATCTCCACCCTTCATCTGTACTTCTACACTAGCTACCTTTAACTTATCTCCGAGCTCCTTAGCTTCCGCCAAAATCCTAGCCTTCTCACGAGCTATTGCTTCCTTTTTAAGCTTGGCATCATTTAAGGCTGTCGCATCTGCCTGCTTAGCGAGCTTCTTAGCTATCAAAAAGTTTCTAGCATATCCATCACTTACTTCTAATATATCTCCCTCTTTACCGAGTTTTTTTACATCCGCTAATAATACTATCTTCATTATATCTTCCTTCCTCTACATACTCTTATTCACTTAATTTAAACAACTACAGATTGTCCATATACAGGTCTATTGCTCCCTTTAGCTTCTCTATAGCTTCTTCTGGACTGGCATCTTGCACCTGAGCCCCAGCGACACTCATATGTCCGCCACCACCCATTTTTTCCATGATGACTTGAACATTTATATCATCGAAGCTCCTCGCACTTATATAGACTGTATCATCTATTTTCGTTAGTACAAATGAAGCTCTAATGCCTGCTATATCAAGGAGCTCATCTGCTGCCTGGGCAGCTGTAACTGTAGGATTTTCTACATCTGATGGGCAAACACCTATCGCCATACTGTCCTTGTAAATATCGCAGTTCTTAACAGCTGTTGCCTTGGCCTTATACGAAGCCATATCATTCTTAAAGAAGGACTTGACCCTGACCATGTCTGCACCTGCCCTCTTTAAAAAGGCCGCTGCTTCAAAGGTCTTAACCCCTGCATTGACAACGAAGTTCTTCGTATCTACCACTATTCCAGAAAGTAGGGCATCAGCTTCTATAGGCGCTAACTTAATACCATCATCTATATATCTTACCACCTCACTAATCATCTCACTAGCCGAGCTTGCATAAGGCTCCACATAGCTAAGCAAGGTGTTATCGATAAAGTCCGCACTAGCCCTATGATGGTCAAAAACAACCACGTTCTGAACCATCTCTAAGACCTCAGGACTCTCCACATATGAAGGTCTGTTTACATCTACTACTACAAGCACGGTATTCTCCGTAATAGAAGCCTTGGCATCCTTAGCTGATATAAATACATCCTCTTCATAAAAGTCATCTTCTTTTACCTTGTCATATAGGGCACTTACAGCAGTAGTAACCCCATCTAAGACTATTCTTGCAGGCTTGTTTAGTATCCTTGCACAAGCCTTAACTCCCACTGCCGCTCCGATAGCATCTAGGTCAGGACGCTTATGGCCCATGATGAGCACCTTGTCACTCTCCTCTAAAAGCTCTCTAAAGGCACCAGCTTTTACCCTGGCCTTAACCCTAGTAGACTTCTCCACACTCTTAGTCTTACCACCATAGTAGGCAAACTTATCGTTATCTTTCACTACAGCCTGGTCTCCACCACGACCCAGAGCTAGGTCTATTGCTGTCTTAGCATAGGCAAAGCTATCACTGAGACTATACTCGTGTATACCTAGGCCTATACTTAGTGTAATAGCCATATTATTACCCACTTGAATCTCTCTGATTTCATCTAGTATGTAAAACTTATCCTTCTTAATCCTCTCATAGTATTTCTTATGGAAGATAAGTATATATTTATCCTTTTCATACTTTTTGAGCACACCATCTATGGACTTGGCAAACTTCTCTAGATTTCGCTCAATAATCGCAGTGATTACAGGTCGTCTAATATCCTCTATATTCCTAAAGGCTTCCTCGTAGTTGTCCACATATATTAACATGGATAGGGCTCTTTGCTCATCCAGCTTAGTTGCAAGTAAGGTCTCCTTAGTCATATCATAAAAGGCTATGGCATAAAGGGTAACACTTTCTTCATCACTGAGAATAAGCCCCATATCATCACCATTTGGTTCGATCTTAGATAAGCTTATAACAGCACGATACCTCTTATCTAGGAGCTCTATTTCCTTGCTTATTTCTCCTTCGATTTCAGCAGGAAAGTCCTCCGAACTTAGTTCAGTAATAAAGCTATGTATATTTTTCCCTAAAGGATTATTGCTCCTAAGTTCCTCTGGAACATTTGCTAGGATCTCATCAAAGGCAGTATTATGCCACCTGAGAACACCCAAGGTATCCACCATCACCACTGGCAATGCAATATTGTTTATATAGTCCTTTTGCACATTGGATACCTCCAAGGCATAGTTTAAGACATTGTTGTTTATATTCCTTTTGAAAAATATAGTAGTCACTATAAAAACCAAAAGAGCTACTACAAAGACAGCAAAAAAGATAAGACCTAGCACGATATTAACCGTAGTTGCTACAATGGTCATCAAAAATATCACAACGACATAAAACGCCGCCGTATATAAGTTTATATTTAAATTTTTATTCTTATTATTATTATTATTTGGCATAAAATCCCTCTTTCATAATAAAGTATCACAGCTTATTATACCACCTATTATAATTTTTGAAAAGATTGAGATTTTTTAACAACGCTTAATATAGTCTAGCAGTCCCCCAGCAAAGTCTATACCACTAGCCTCTTCAAAACTTAAGAAGTTTACATTTGAATTTACCTCACAAAGTATGGGCTCATCATCTTCTCCAAAAAGCAAATCAACTCCGCTAAAGTCTAAACCTAAAAGTTTGTGAGCCCTAAGGGCCAAATCCCTCTGCGCCTCTGTAAGCTCTATTGCTTTAGCCCTGCCACCTAGGCTAATATTCGCCCTAAAATCACCATCATTCTCTCTTAATATAGCTCCTATTATCTTATCACCTATAATATTTACCCTTATATCCCTACCCTTAGAAGTAGATATGTACTCTTGCACTATAAAGGGTCTATCACCCAAAATACTTATCTTTTTATATAGATCCTCTGCACCACAGACCCTATAAACCTGCATGCCAAAGGAACCATAGGCTTCCTTTAAAACCATATCATCACCAAGAATTCCTGCAACTACCCTCGCCCATTCTTCCTTTATACTTCCACCCTCAAACATCTTTGGCGCAAGTATAGTTCTAGGCACTCTAATATCAGAATTAGCTAAAAAATTCATCATACTAGCCTTGTTATCACAGAGCTCTATAGCCTTGCTCGAGTTAAAGACCCTCTCACCCCTGCTCTCGAAATGCCTAGCCAAAAGTACATCCTTATCCCAAAAAATCACAGCATCAGGACTAGGAACATGGCGTTTCATTGCAAAGGCAGGCTTGGAATTAGCAGAATAAAAAGGCAAAACTTCGTCATTGTTGAAACATTCTATATTATGCCCCTTGGATACTCCTACACTTCTTAGCCTCTCTACTAGTCTATCTATTTTTTCTATTTTTAAACTTGCGTTTTTTATAATCCAGATATTCATATTTTTCCTTTGTTTTTCCGAGAAAATATATAGGTTCACATTTATTAGCTATCAGATGTATTACTAATACTGATAGTTTTCTCATAAAAAAATAGTTGACCTATAAATTATCTCATATAACAAAAGTGCAGTCTATGACTGCACCCTTTTCCTCCTAAACTTCCTATCCTCTGACCATGAAGTCTATAAGCATCTTGACATCTTCAGGCTCAGAAACGATGAGCTCTATATCACCAATCTTAGCATCTTTGAACATACCTGAAAGTGAAATATACTGAGTAAGCTTTGACTTAAGATTAAGTCTATCTCCCTGTGCAGTAACTAACTCCACCTGCCCCTTACATTTATCAACTGCTTCGAAAAACTCTTTTACATTTGTTATATTTTTAATAATCATAGTAACCTCCTATACATCTGTACTATTATCCTAAGCACGGCGAATCCCCGTCCACTATGCTTTACTTGATATTAACATTAAAAAGCTATTTATTCAATCTTTTTATAAAACATTAACGATATTTATAGAAAAAATACATATTAAATCAAGGACAAATAAGAACTCATAATACTAAGCAACATTGAGCAAAACCGCAGCAGATATAGCGAAGAATATGATTAGGGTAAGAGCATCTGTTATGGTCGTAATAAGTGGGCTCGCCATGGTAGCAGGGTCCAAACCTATCTTTTTAGCTAGTATAGGTAGTAGTCCTCCCATAGTAGTAGCCGTAATAGATGTTCCCACCAGGGTAAGTCCAACTATGCTCGCTAGACTCTTATTACCATTTAAGAGTATTATTCTAAGGAAGTTCAAAACCCCAAGCGTAGCACCTATATAAAAACCTACTAGCATTTCTTTTCTTATAACAGTAAAGGTATTCTTAAAGTCTATCTCACCTAGAGTTAGACCCCTGATGATAAGGGTAGAAGACTGGGCTCCTGCATTACCACCAGTTGACATAAGCATAGGAACCATGGTACCTAAAAATGCAAACTGGGTAGTAAGATAAAGGTTCTTACCTGTAATATACTCAGAAATAGTAGCGGAGAACATAAGTATGATAAGCCATACTATCCTCCTCTTAGCCAGGTCAAACGGCTTTACATCGAGGTATTCCTCATCCGATGGTGCTATCGCTACCATCTTTTGGATGTCCTCAGTATTCTCTTCTTCCATGACGTCCATGACGTCGTCAAAGGTGATGATTCCGACTATTCGTTCTTCATTGTCTACGACAGGAAGGGCTAGGAAGTCATATTTTTTGAATATATCAATTATCACTTCTTGGTCATCAGCAGTATGAACGTATATTACATCACGCTCCATCAGCTCACTTATCTTCATATCATAGTCAGAAAGCACGAGTTCCTTCAGCGATACTATACCAGTCAGCTTCCTCATATTATCAGTTACATAACAGGTATAGATAGTTTCCTTATTTCCACCAGTAAGCCTAATCTTCTTAAGGGCATCATCCACGGTCATATTCGCCTTTAGATGGACGAACTCGTTGGTCATGATGCTACCAGCACTGTCCTCAGCATAGTTCAAAAACTGGTTAATCAGCTTTCTTTCCACATAGTTGGTATTTTGTAATATTTTTTTGACTACGTAGGCCGGCATCTCTTCTATAAGATCGACCTTGTCATCTAAATATAGCTCATCTAGGATATTATTTAACTCCTCATCAGATACAAGAAGTGAAATCTGCGCCTGCTTATCTATGTCTAAAAAAGAAAATACTTCAACTGCCATCTCCTTTGGAAGCAACCTAAATAAAAGCACAGCTTCCTTAGGTTTTAAGCTATCAAAAAGCTCTGCAACATCAGCCTCTTGCAAGTCTTTAACCTGGGCAATGAGCTCTCTATATTTTTTTTCTTCAATTAGTTCTTGTAAGTTGGCAAGTTCCATCTGTGTTCTATTCCTTCTTATAATCTTTCAAATAATCATAGGCCTCATTTATAAGATTCATCTGCTCCCTAGCAAAGTTCCTATACTCTTCTGTCACTGCCTCTCCAGAAATCTCATCTGGATGGTATTTTTTAACCAGCTTCCTATAAGCCTTTTTTATAGTCTTTAAAGATGCGTTTTCATCCACACCCAAGACCCTGTAATACTCCTGCACCCTAGCACGGCTAGGTTTAGAACCCACAGTCCTATTATCCCAATGCGAGCCTTCATAAGAAGCATGACTGGCATCATCAGAAAAAGAGTGGCGCCTTATATTATTATATACAGCTATACCTAGTCCTATGTCCTCAAAAATCTTTCTGAGCAAGGCATCTTCTTCGCGGCTTATACTACCATCTACATAGCAAATCGCCACGAATAAATAGCCCACTTCCATACTAAGCACATAGTTCCTAGTATTTCTGATAACCCTAGTAAAGTCATCCAAGCTGTCCATATTGTTTTTAGAAAAGTCAAAAACCCCCTTATATGAATCCAGCTCTTCTCCTCTAATACCAAATTTCCTACTTATAAAAGTCCTTATTATCTTTATTTCATCGGCATCTACCCTACCATCAATCTTAGAAACTATGGCAGAAATACCCATGATAGAAGAAACTATATCATTCTTACCCTTAAAGGGGTCAATAGTTCTCAAATACCTAGGTAGGTAGGCTCGCCTACTGGGAAGCCATATTGCAACAGCTGCTGCAAACACTATAAACAAAACCATGAAGTAGGGCATTATAAAGCCACCTATAACAAGTCCAAACAAGGTAAACTTACCACTGTAGCCCTTGTATCTGTGCACAGCAAATATAATTAGTGTTACAATGAGATAAATCAAGTAGTAGTATTTTAACATAGGCTTCTATCTTAAAATCTCATAAAGCAATCTAGCAAGGTCTACCCTAGCAGCATCTTCCTTTGCTTTTATCTCATTATTTTCTAGTTTTAAGTATCCCTTTGCAAGCATGTACTTAGTGGCTTCCTGAGCCCATGTAGCTACCTTATCTCCACCAGTGTATGAAGCAAGCTCTACATCTGAAACAGTATTGTCAATCTTATCTAAGGCTCTCAAGCTATTATAAAGAAGGGTATACATCTCTTCCTTTGTAATTTTTTTATCAGGTACAAACATATTATCACCCACACCCTTGGATATACCTTTTTGCTTAGCAGCAGCTAGATAGCCAGTATAGTAAGTATCACCTGCATCAGCAAAGTTGTCCCCCTTCATCTCTCCTATATCAGAAGCTCTTAGGACCATAACGAGTAATTGAGCCCTACTCAAGTTTAAGTCCGGACTAAAATATCCTTGTCCTGTACCCTTGCTTATACCTCTCTCAAACATAAATTTAACAGCAGGGAAGTCCTCGCTATCAGAAGGCACATCTATAAACGGACTATTCTTTTCTGCTAGACTAGGATCTAAATAGTCAAATTTGACTTCTACAGGCTTGGCACTATTATTGTAGTCACCCACACCCAAGGCACCAAATCTATTTGAACCAAAACCATTGATTCTACCATTAACTAACTTAACTATGGCATGTATATGTCCAGCTGAAATTTCTACAACATTAGCAATATCTACCTTTACAGGCTTAGATGTACCGTTGAAATCATTTATACCTAACTGCCCTACATTGTTAGCTCCAGTTGAATAAACTTCACCAGCATTGGTCAAAAACAAACTATAGTCCACACCCGCACTGGCAGCCTTTGCATTTTCTATCAAAACTTTTTGTGGTAGAGGGAAGGCATTAGTATAATTTCCTACACCTAATTGACCCCTGCTATTATCTCCTACTCCCCATACTGTACCGTCATTTTTTACGAATAAAACAGAGTCTATTCCACAAGAAAGGTCTACTACATTATTTATAGCTTCTACCTTAACAGGAAGGTTGCGACCTAGGTAATTTCCTCTAGCTAGTTGCCCCTTTTCATTAGCCCCAAAACTAATAGCAGTACCATCATTTAATAGAATATAACTGTAATTTACATTACACTCTACCTTCTTAACATCTCCACTATATATCTTCACAGGCTTTTCCTTAGTTAGGTAGTCACCTGCACCAAGCTGACCCCTATCATTTCTACCAAAGCCATATACATTTCCATACTTATCCAAAGCCAAGGTATGAGCATATCCCGCACTTACATCCACTATGTCTTTTAAACCCTCTACCTTAGTTAATTCAGGCTTTATATTAAAGTCTCCTTGACCTAGTTGGGATTGATTATTTTTACCTACTGTATACACCTCGCCTTTGCCATCAACAAATACGAAGTATTCATAACCTACAGCTATATCCTTTACCCCACTTATCCCGTCTATCTTTACAGGAGTTCCCTTTATGATATATGACTTGTTCGCAAGCTGTCCGAAGTCATTTGCACCTACACCATAGCAATATCCATTATACTCAAACAACGAATTCTTATAACCCGCTCCTATGCTCGCTGCAAAAGAAACATTTGTAAAAAGCATTACAGCTAGTAATATTGCAAAAGTCTTTTTCATATTATCATCCTCTTTTCTTACTTAAGTTTAGATATAAAAAGTCTCACATTTATTATATCTACTTTTACGAAAATATACCACAAGAAAAATATAAAATTTTATTAATTTTTATATTTTAAAAAATACTGATACTATCAAGCCCATACACTTTGATAATATCAGTATTTACATCCTCAATATATCTACGCTTATTTCTTAGGTAGGTAGTCGTTAGTAAATCCTTCTCCCACCTTTAACTTTCTCTTTATTATACCCTTATCAAATAGCCATGCATTAAAGGCATCCCATTTCTTGCCATCTATATGACCGAACTTTCCATCCGCATCTAAGTGGTATGGGCTAATCGCTATCTGTGATTCTATAACTATTTCCCTTTCGAAGTTTTCTATCTTACCGTCCATGGATAGGGTAGAAATAGCAGGATTATCAACAGTGTACATATAGCCCTTTTCTACAGCCTTTAAAAACTTCTCTACCTCAGCCTTGTTTGCATCTACATATTCAGAAGTAGAAACTACAAGAGGTCTATAGAAATTATACTTGGCATCTACGTCTCCTAGGTATATATATTCTATCTCTAAGTCATTTAACAAGCACTTAGGAGCCACCCAAGGAACTATATCCAATATGAAGTCCACCTTGCCACTATTTAAATTGGTATACTCTTCTTTATATGGGTCTTTTACGAAACTTATAGTGGATGCATCCACTCCATTTTCTTCCAATACAGCCTTCAAAAGCGCATTATCCAAAGATCCCATGTCTATGGTCTTCTTACCAGCTAAGTCCTTTAATTCCTTGACACCACTATCTTTTCTAAATATTACACCAAGGGCATTGTTTTGATTGATAGTAGCAAGAGAAACTAGCTTCTTACTAGCATCATCAACTATGGTTGAAACCACATCTTCTTGAGAAGAGATAGCGAAGTCTGCATCGCCATCTAATAATAGCTGCTCTACTGACTTATCATCTGAATACACAAAGTCTAATTTAAGACCTTCCTTACCAAAAAAATCTTGCATATATGAAACGAAAAGACCTGTATGATTTGTACTTATTTCCTTATCCAAAGCCAATCTTACCGTTTTAAGCTCTGCTACATTTACTTCCTCATACACCTCTGTACTAATAGTCTCAACCTTATCCTTCTTACATGCTGTTAAACTAATAGCCAAAGTTGATACTAGTAAAAGTGCAAAGACTGTTGTTTTTAAAATCCTCTTCATATTAATCCCTTCCATATGCAATAGTAAAATTAAAATCGCAAACGTTATTATAACAAATACTACACCCTTTTGGCAAGGATTTTATATAATAAAAGACCACTCTAAAATATTAAATAAATGCTAAGTAAATGTTACAAAAGTTTTTCTATATCTTTTCTAATCTTCTCTGGTTTGGTGCTTGGAGCATACCTCTTAACCACATTACCTTCTCTGTCTACAAGAAACTTGGTGAAGTTCCATTTAATATTTTTCCCTAGCAGTCCACCCTTTTCATTCTTTAAATGAGTATAGAGCTCATGCTCTCCCTCACCATTCACTTCGATTTTTTCCATCAAAGGGAAGCTAACTCCGAAGTTTATCTTGCACTGCTCTGCTACGTGCTGGGCACTATCTGGTTCCTGATTTTTAAACTGATTACAAGGGAATCCCAAAATTACAAAGCCCCTATCCCCATAATCCTCATATAATTTTTGCAGACCATCGTATTGGGGTGTGAATCCACACTTACTAGCAGTATTAACTATTAGTACCACCTTACCCTTATACTCTTCCATCTTAAGCTCTTCCCCATTAGCTTTTTTTACTTCTATATCGTAAAGCATATAACCTCCTAAATACTATTTATTTTTCAACTATATAATTATATTTCTTATTTATATAAATTTTATAATAGGGCAGAAACAAAACTAGATATAGGATTATTCATAAAGAATATCTTGAAAAAAATACTATTTTCTATAAGATTTGTTAGCTCCTGCGTCGACTTAACAGAAACCCAAAATCCTAGGATAAGGCAGGAAACCCATATTATAATAAGCCCTAAAACTAGTCCAACACCAAAACCACCCAACTTATTCAACTGCTTGATTACAGGTAGCTTAGTCAGCAAATCAAGCTGCAACAATATGATGTTTAAAACTGTAGCTATAATCAAAAACAATATGATAAAGATAAGGTAATTAATAGCTGCCCTCGCTATCTTATCACCAATATATTTACCATATTCCTTTTCTCTAATCTCATCACCATAGTCTAGGTCATAAGATTCCTTCAAACTATCAGCCATGTTTTCAGGCAATGGAAGCTGGTCTATTATATAGGAAATATTTGCCATTTCAGCTATACTTCCCTCAACCTTATCTACCCCTGTTAAATAGATAACCTGTTCACTGATTTGTTCATCAAAGGCTGTATTATCTATGATGGCATTACTCACCACAGGAGTAAAAATAAGGGTTAAAATAATCACCAATATAGTGGAAAACAGGCTAAATACCGTACGGACAAAGCCCCTCCACAAACCATATAAACCCGCAAAGCCTATCACAGCTATCACAAAAATATCAAGTATATTCATCTTAATCCTCTCACAAATCTTTTACCTTTAAGATTTCAAAATTATCATTGTAAACGAAGAGATAAACCCCATCATCTATGAATTGTACAAGTTTCACATCCTTATCCATATTCGCAGTCCAGACTTCCTTATCCTTCTTATAAGCCCTTATCAAAGCTCCATCTAATAAGTAAAGATACTCCGCATCTACGCATATATCCACATCTTCTTTACAGTCTATCTTCCATATTTCTTGACCCTCTTCATCATAGGCCACCAGCCTACTTTCTTGTTCACCTACAGCTTGAAGCGGATTGCTTCTATAGCTCACAACAATAGAGTCATCAATTTCTTCTACATCTACAGCCATATCATCTATGTTAACTGTTTCTATAAGTTCTATAGTCTTTCCGAACTCATAAAAATATAGCTTGTCATCACCTATAAAAACTATGTGACTATCATCTAAAAAAAGACCCTTGGAAATAATTTCATCCTCAAAAACCTTGTGTCCCAATATCCTATCTTCTAAAACCTTACCATCATCAGAAAAATCAAAGAAGGTAAGTACACTTTCCATCTTAGTATTCTTTATGCTTAGGTGGGAGGAAACAACCTTGGCATTCTTATCAGACAAGGCTACAAAAATAGGGTATCCACTCTCATTGAAATTAGTAAAACGTTCTGCCCTCTTTTTGCCTTCGTTATCGTAAATACTTATCACTTGCTCCTCACCCAAATCACTGATAATACCTAGCTGACCATTTTTGTTCATGGCTCCATAGACTATCTCACCCTCAGTCTTTATCTCGCCTGTCATCTTGCGATTATAATTGAAGATATAGGCTTCCTTACCACTTATATCTACAGCAGATATATAGTCACCATCACTAAGGAACAAGAGGTCTTTGAAATGATAGGCCTTAGACCAAGCACCACGCTTCTTATAATCTACCATTTCCACACCCTCTAAATTGGCTGTAAAAACTTGATTATTCACCACAGCTAGGCCCTTCTCGCCTGTATCCATACGCTCGGATACATAGAGGGGAGAAAAAGCTATTTCACCCCCAAAAAAGGTATATAAATTAGGCTTTATGTAAATTAAATATACTGCGACTACTATTATTAAAAACAAAACAATAGTAGTCGCACTCCTAAATCTCTTCATATTATTTTAACATTTCTTTATATAAATCCAGGTACTCACCAGCTGAGGCTTCCCAAGAGAACCTCACTGACATAGCCCTCTTTATAACTTGATTTAGCTTATCCTTATCTTCGTAGAGAGAAATAGCTTCATCTATGGCTTGCATAAACTCATCAGCATTAAATCCATCAAACTTAAAGCCAGTACCCTTCTTATTGTCCTCAGTATAGTCTACCACGGTATCCTTCAGTCCTCCAGTGCTCCTAACTATAGGAAGAGAACCATACCTCATACTATATAGCTGGGAAAGACCACAAGGCTCAAATAATGAAGGCATAAGGAAGAAGTCAGATGAAGAATAAATCTTCTTAGCAAACTTTCCATCGTATGCCATCTTAGCCCTAATCTTATCAGGATACTTCTCCTGCAAGCGCTTAAACTCTTTTTCATAGCTTTCATCTCCAGAGCCTAAAACTATGAACTGGACATCCTTCTTAGCAAGTTTTTCTATAGCATGTATTATGAGCCCTACACCCTTTTGTTCCACAAGCCTAGTGACTACACCAAAAATCGGAACATCCTTTTGAGCAAGTCCTAAGTCCTTTTGTATGAGTTTCTTCTGCTTATTTCTCATCTTTACAAAGGTCTTGGTATTGTACTTATACTCCAACATCTCATCAGTATTAGGGTCATACTTATCATAATAAATACCATTTACTATACCCCTAATCTTATCAGCATACTTGAGCAAGATGCCATCTAAGCCATAACCATACTGCTCGGTCTGAATCTCCTTAGAATATGTATCACTTACAGTAGATACTATATCACTATAAACTATACCAGCCTTCATAAAGCAAAGTTTACCATAGTATTCTATACCCTCTTGGTTAAACTGCCTATCAGAAATCCTCATCTCATTTAGCAAATATTTATTGAATACACCCTGATACTGCAAGTTATGTATGGTATAAAGTAGCTTAGACGAACTATAGAAATCTAAGTTTCTGTATTCAGTCCTAAGAAGTAAGCTAATCATAGCAGCTTGCCAATCATTTAGATGTATTACATCAGGTTTAAAACCTAGTATCATGTTTACCTGAACGACTGCCTTAGAGAAAAATCCAAAACGCTCGCCATCATCCTCATAACCATATATTTCATCACGTTCAAAATATCTATCATTAGCTATGAAGTAAGTATTTACTCCCTCGTCCTTTCGGTGGTATACTACGACTTCCTCAGCCCTATCTGCCATCTCCACCATGAAACGACACTTCTCTTTTAAAATAAATTTATCCTCTATACCCTTATACTTAGGTAAGACCTTATTTACTATAATTCCCTTTTTTACCAATGCTACAGGCAGTGCTTCACTTACATCAGCAAGACCTCCTGTCGCACTGTAAGGTCTACTCTCAGATGCGACAAACAATACTCTAAGTTTTTTTGCCATTTATTACCTCTTTCTATGATATTCTTATCCTAAAATGTAAGGGGAGCGAATCCCTACACCTTAAACACTATAATCCACACTTATATAAATTATTTAAATTTCTTTAGCAATCATCTCACTTAAACTAGCGAATTCCTCTTCTGAAAACTTCTTAGTAGTCCATTTGAAGTCAAAATCATCACCCTTATACCTAGGAATCAGGTGCATATGAAAATGATTAACTGTCTGTCCTGCTACCTCTCCATTGTTTTGCAAAACATTTAGACCATCACAATTTAAGACCTTTTTCATGCTTCTAGCCACCACTGTAGCCAAGGCAAAAAGCTTACCTGCAGTCTCACTATCCATGCCATAAATATCATCAAAATGCTCCTTAGGTATGATCAAGGCATGACCCTTAGCAGCAGGAAACTTATCAAGTATTACCTTGAAATCATTGGTTTCAAATATGGTATTAGACTCCATTTCTCCAGCACAGATTTTACAAAAAATACACTCATTCATAAAAATATCCTCCATTAAAATTTAAATACGCTATCGATTTTATAAAGTAGTGCAAAATTTCCTTTTACCTTTACAGCTCCAGTCAAAAATGATTTTTGCATGGTAACCTTCTTCTTAATAATATCGTTCATAACGTCTTGGCTCAATCCTATTACAACATCACAAGCACTATCATCAAAGTCTAACAACTCCAGCTTTTCCTTGTCTATTATAATATTAAAGCTCTCTTCATTAGCATCTATTATATCAAAACATATCTCGCTCTTATCTAGCTTACTAGCTCCAGTAAAACTATTGGCAAAAATCTCACTGTACTTCTTCGCACTTGAAGAAACGGTTACTTTTTCCTCAAAGAGTTCGGATAGTTCATCTATATCCTTCTTTTGATTTTCTAAAAATTCATTATAGGTATTTACCTTATTTTCTTTTACATCCTTAGACTCTGTATCGCTAGCCTCCTCAACAGAATTCTTAGCTACCTTTAAAAAGACCTTTCTATCATTTAAGCTACTTGGAAGCGTCTGCACTCCCTTTCTTATCTGACGATAAAAATCTTCAGCCTTTGTTTCCACTATCTTTTGATAGGACTTATTAGTCTCATAGTATACGCTATTTTCTACCACACCAGTAACTGTACTAGTAACGATAGCACCTAGTATTTCAAAGGCATTTTTAAGATAATTGCTCGCTATATCCTCATAGCCATTTCTACTGATGGTAAGGAGCATAGTAGGCAACTGATGCATCAGGTCAATACGACCAGAATAATACACATCATCTAAAAACTTCTGAAGCTTATAGCCTGTGCCATACCATTCCACTGATGTTCCCACTACCATACCTGCACTGGTTTTTAAGGCATCAAAGAAGGCATCTATACTGAAGTCCTCATCATGTATATTCATCATCACTACGCTGGTATTAAGCTCATGGAAAACCAAGGCTATAGTATCCATCATAGCATGGGTAGAATCATTTTTAAGTTCGGAACCTGCATATAATATAAGTACATCCTTATTCTGACTCTTATCTTGACTCTCCCTATTGAAGTCCTCCCAAGCCTCTAATTCTAAGTCTTTCTCATCTTCTATGTGTTCATCCTTTTTAACTATATGCCTAACCTTACTAATAATGCCTCCACCTGCTGGTGCTACAGCTGCACTTTCTCGAACTTCCTCATCTAAATCTACCTCTTTTACATCTTTGATGAGTTTCTTATCTGCCTCACTATAGCTCTCGACTTGGCTTACTTCTACTCTATCATCAGCATTCACTGCAAGCTCTTCTTCATATTCTGACATCTCAGCTGCTTTTTTTGCTGCTAATTCATTTAACTCATCTCCGAGTTTTTTAAGTTCTTCTTCAGTGATTTCTTCAGCTGATGAACTAGTTAGCTCAGGAGATTCAGACATGTTTTCTCCCAATATCTCTTCTTCTACACTCTCATCAAACTCTACTATCTCGGTCTCCGCAATAGCCTGTTCTATCTTCTCTGATATATCTTCTTCAGCTTCTTCCTCTACTTCTTCTATATTAATAGATATGTCTTCTAAGTCTCCTTTTACTTCTGGTTCTTCTTCCACATCATCATCTATATCAGGAGGAGTAAAGAAGCCACTTCCCATACCCCTATCTAGCAGCATAACAGGAATAAATCCATCCTCTAATACGATATCGGATATAGGTTTTAGATCGTCGTCATCTTCTTCAGCCAAAGCTCCTTCTATAGATTCCTCTTCCTCTTTTAGCTCTTCTTTTTCAAGCTCTACTTCATTTTCTTCTTCAATCTCTTCTTCGACTTCCTCTTCAAGAGACTCTTCTTCTACTAGCTCTTCTGCTTCCTCTGGCTCTTCTTCCACCATTTCTGGCTCTAGTTCAAAGCCTTCTACACCATCCAATTCTACAGCTTCAAAACCTTCCATAGAATCAAGGTCCACTTCCTCTTCAAGAGCTTCTTCTTCTTTTATATCTTCTAAATTATCTAAGTCAATTTTTTCAAGTTCTTCAGGAAGTTCTTCTACCCTTGTTTCATCTTCCTCTTCTATCACTAGCTCATCATAGTCAGAAACTGCTGGGGTAGCATCAGCTATACCCTCTAATTCTACCAGGTCATAGTCAGGCTTTTCAACAGCACCCGCTGTGGCAGTCTCATCAAAATCAAGTTCCATTTTTTCCAAAACAGGATTAGGAGCTCCCTCTCCATCACGCTGGAATATGAAGTCTTTTATCTTATTTATGCTTACTACTTCCCTCTTAAAAATTTCATCAGCACCTGAATAAGCCAAAATCAAAGTCTGTCCATCAAGCATGGTAGCTTCTTCAAAACTAGCAGTCATATCCCTAGATGTAAGCGATCTAAACACACCATTACCAATAGCTAAGACCACCTTAGGCGCTACAAAGTCTATCTCTTCTAGCAAAAAGTCTCTAAACAAATCTATATCATCATTATTTACATCTCTATACTGAATTTTACCTCTTTTGGTAAACTCGTAAGGGCAGCTCTTAACAGCATATGTGTAATAGGAACTATCCTTATCCCAACCCGTACTAGAAATAATTTTTTCTATCTCATGCTTTAGCTTCTTTTCTACCTGTATTCCTACTACTTCTTCATAAGTTGTAGGTGACTCTAAAACTATTACAAAATCACCACTCTCATCACCCTGTGGATTAACCAAAGTAAATATGTTTTTTGTCTCTACATTGAGCTTTTTTAAATTTTTAGTATATATCTGTTTTATACCTTCCATAATCTACCTACTATTTCTTTGAATATTTTATTTGACTACATAACAATACTACCACAACCCTAATTTTATAATAAAAATAGGATTATAGCAACTCAATTTATAAAAACCAAGCGTATCTAATATATATATCGAAATTAATTAAACACAGTTGATAAAAAAGATAAAAATTTATACACTTTTTATTTTTTAGTCTTATAATTTCTAGGTGACTTCCAAGAATAAGGAAAGGAAACTTATGAATTTAATAGAAATTTTTTATACAGATGCACCTGCTCTAAGCGGCTGTGGCACTTGCGCATCAGCACCAGCCTGTGAAAGCGACTGCATAGATGTACCAGTGACAGTAGAGTCCACGATAAGCGACTTCAAAGAGGACTATCCTGATAGTGCAGAAATAATAGGATATCGTTTAGATGATGAAAATAAAAAAGAGATGGCTCAAAGACTACAAGAGATATACAAAAAAAATGGAGAGTTACTTATAATAACTAGCTCAAACATCTCTTTTATACTATCTAGGCTAACCCCTATAATAGCTATAAATGAAGAACTTACCACTACCAATTATGTACCTACAGCAGTGGAATTAAAACTGGCATTAGATTATTAATTAAAAGGACTCGACTTCTCGTCGAGTCCAATTTATTTACTTTTTATTATTCTTTATCCATTCTATCAAATCATCTTCTTTTTGTGGTTTACTGAAGTAGTATCCCTGTATAAAATCAGTCTTAGTCTCCTTCAAAAATTCCAACTGTCCCAGCTCCTCTACTCCCTCTGCCGTAACCTTCATGCCAAGTATATGAGCTATGGAAATCATCCCTACTATTACCACATCATTGTCTCCAGACTCACCAATTAAGTCTATAAACGACTTGTCTATCTTCAATATATCCACAGGCAGTCTAGTCAGATAACTAAAGGATGAATAGCCGGTACCGAAGTCATCTATCGCTATTTCAAAACCATTCTCGCGCATAGCAGCAATAGCCTTATTTATCACATCTTGGTCTTCAATAAATACCGATTCAGTAAGTTCAAATACTATATCCTCAGGTCCAATATTCTCACCTTCTAGCAAGTCTATCATATCATCAACAAAGTTCCCACCCTCGAGCTGTACCACTGACACATTGATAGAAAATCTAATATTCACATCAGTCTCCGCCTTTATCCTTTTGGCAGTAGATATTACCTGCCTCATTATCCAATAACCTATTTCTTTTATAATACCTATCTTTTCAGCAAGTGGTATAAAGTCCACAGGACTTACAAAACCAAGCTCTGGAGACTCCCACCTAATAAGGGTTTCCACAGCCTCTATCTCTCCACTTTCAGCTATTACTATAGGCTGGTAAACCAAGAAAAGCTCATCATTTTCCAAGGCTTTCAGAAGGAGTTTCTCCATCTTAATCCTATTTACTATATCTTCCTTCATACTTGTATCATAGAAAGATATGGTGTTCTTACCTATATTTTTGGCATTGTAAATAGCACTATCTACCGCTAGCAGAAGTTCATTCATATTGTCCGCATCCTTTGGAAAGCTAGCTATACCACAAGATAGGCTTATAGACACTTCATAGTTATCAGCAGTAAATAAGAAGTCCTCTGGATTTATCAGCTCTCTAGCATATTCCTCCATATTGTAAATAGGAAATTCATCATCAATCAAGACGATAAACTCATCTCCGCTAGACCTAGCCAAACCATTCTCATCATCAAGTTTTTCCCTAAGTTTTTTTGCAGTCTCAATGAGCATTTTATCCCCTACACTATGTCCCAAGGAATCATTTATATCCTTAAACTTATCTATATTTATACCCAAGACAGTAAATCGTTTGTTTTTCTTTATGTAATCCTTTATCTTTTCAAAAACCTCCCTTCTATTAGGAAGTCCTGTTAGGTCATCATAGAAAGCTACCTTCATAAGCTCATTGTTTTTTTCTTTTAGCTTACGCTCACTTATTATTATCTCTTCCCTCTGTCTATAAATTACATCTATATGCTCTAGCTTGCCATCTATTATCTTATTAAAAATATACTTCATCAAATAAACCATTAGAATTATAAGAATAAAAATTATAAAAGTAGATATCATATAACCTATATTATTATCTATGGTGTAATCTCTGTATAAGGTCCAACTCAAAAATACTGTAAATATGGTCAGTATTGCCATATAGTTAAAAACGATCCTATTTCTAAGCATGGACATAGGTATTATAATTAATAAAAACGTGAACCAATATATAAGTGTTAGATACTTGTAAAGCATAAAGAATATAATCAAATATTCTGTGACAAACATCGCACCCAAGATGTGCAGCTTGATAAATTCTGAAATATCTGCATTTTTCAAAAAAATGAGAGCCACATAACAAGAAGCCATAAGAACTAAGTTATAGATAACGCCCCTTAATGGAAAATCCCAAAAAATATAGAGCAATATAAAGACACCATTTACAGCAACGGTAAGGATACCACATACGGAAAGCATGATTTTAGCTTCCTGCTTCCTCATATCATCATATGAGTAGGTAGCAGAAATGCCATTGATATAATTAATCAAATCCATAGTAAAAAAGGTGAATTTTTTCTTCATTTTTACACTCTCTCTTAAAAATTTTCTACATTACCTATATTCTCCCATAGCTTAGAATTCTAAGAACTAAGGCGAGGACTGGCCTCACCTCAGTATGTATGTAAATTTATTTTTTCTCCAAAAGTTCTTTTCTTAGTTCCTCATAACCAGGCTTTTCCAAGATAGCAAAGACATTTTTCTTGTAAGCCTCTACGCCAGGCTGATCAAAAGGATTCACTCCTAGCATATAAGCACTGATGCCACAAGCCTTTTCGAAGAAGTAAAGTAATTTACCAAAAGAACGCTCATCCAACTTATCTAAATGCAAGACTATATTTGGTACTCCACCATCATAATGGGCTAATAAAGTACCCTGAAAAGCGCTTTCATTTACATAGTTAAAAGTCTTTCCTGCTAAGTAATTTAATCCATCTAAGTTTTCTTCATCTTCATATATCGGCATATCTTCTTCAAAACTTTCTATATGAAGCACTGTTTCGAAAATATTTCTTCTTCCCTCTTGAATATACTGACCCATGGAGTGTAGGTCAGTAGAAAAATGAACGCTAGCTGGGAAGATACCCTTGTTGTCTTTACCTTCGCTCTCACCAAAGAGCTGTTTCCACCACTCTGATACATATAGCATACATGGTTCATAGTCTACCATGAGCTCAGTAGCCTTGCCCTTATTGTAAAGTACATTTCTAAGAACAGCATACTTATAGCACTCATTTTTCATCACATCTGTACTAGCATATTCTTCACGAGCTTCTGCCGCTCCAGACATGAGTTCATCTATATCTATTCCAGCTACAGCTATAGGCAGTAAGCCTACAGGTGTAAGCACTGAATACCTACCACCCACATCATCAGGTATGATAAAGGTCTCATATCCCTCCTTAGTAGCCAGTTCTTTAAGGGCTCCTCTAGCCTTGTCAGTAGTAGCAAAAATCCTCTTTTTAGCCTCATCCTTACCATACTTCTCTTCCACTAAGTTCTTAAGTACCCTGAAGGCAATGGCAGGCTCTGTAGTAGTACCAGACTTACTTATTACGTTCAAGCAAACTTCCTTATTCTTTAAGTAATCTACTAATTGTTTTAAGTAAACACCACTCATATTATTTCCAGCATAAAGTATAACTGGCTCCTTCTTATCTCCAGCTTTTAGGTTGTAGAAGCTATCTGTAAGAGCATCTATAGTAGCCTTCGCTCCTAGGTAGGACCCACCGATACCTATTACCACCAAGACATCCGCCATCTCTCTAATCCTCTTAGCAGCATCCTTTACAGCTTCGAATTCTTTCTTATCGTAATTAACAGGTAGGTCCAACCAACCTAAAAAGTCATTACCTAAACCTGTAGCCTCATGCAACATCTTATGAGCAGCTAGAGCCATAGGCTCCAAAGCTCTTATTTCATCTTCTCTTATACCTGTTTTCTTATAATCTACTCTAATACTCATTGTTCTCCTCTTTTCTTATTAATATTTTCCATTCGAATACATTTTATCACAAAACGTATTTCTTTGCATAGTTTTATCCACCTTTAGATTAAATAATTATTTCTTAAAATCATCTATAGTACCAAAGCTATATCCCTGAGACTTGACCTCCTTAATTATGTCATCTAAAGCCTCAGCATTGGATTGGCTAACAGCGTGAAGCAAGATAAGTGCACCAGGATGTATATTCTCAGTCACATGCTGATATGCTACATCCCTACCAGGCTGGGCATCTACAAGCCAGTCCTTATAAGCCATTGACCAAAGCATGGTCGTATAACCCAAGTCCTTCGTCATCTGTAAAGTGCGCTCACTAAACTTACCCTGTGGAGGCCTAAAAAACATATCCATCTTGTAACCACTGGCATCTTCCATAGCATGTCTAGTAGAATCTATTTCCCAGAAGAATTCCTCATCACTCTTGGTCGTCATATCAGGGTGAGTAGCCGAGTGGTTTGCCACTATATGTCCCTCTTCCTTCATCCTCTTGACTAGCTCAGGAGTTCCATCAACATAGGCCTTGGTAACAAAGAAGGCCGCCTTTACCTCATTTCTAGCCAAGGTATCTAAAATCTGTGAAGTATAGCCATTCTCATAGCCTTCATCAAAGGTAAGATATACTAGCTTTTCATCCGTATTGCCAATATAATGAGCATCGAAACTAGCTAAGTCTACACCTTCATTGTATCCCTCTACTGGACTATGGGTAGAGTTTCTCTTAAAAGACCAGCTAACAGACCTATTGGAAAGCCCATCTGCACTTTCCTCTCTACTAGCAGGAGCTGTTGTGACTTCTACAATATCTGCAGTAGAAACCGTAGCTTCATCTCCTCCCTCAGCAAGCCTAGCATCCTCAGCTAGAGTTTCCGTAGAATTCACTTCAAGTTCACTAACCTGAGCCCCTTCATTTGAAGTAGAAGTATTTTCTACTATATTAACAGTGGTAGCTTCTGTACTTATCTGGGTAAACTGTTCTGTCCCATCTATCTTGAGTATCTGAAATCCTCCGTTATTTAACTTCACAGCTATCCAAATTATAAATAACGCTAATATAACTATGATAAAAGCCTTAAACGTAGCAGTGCTCCTCATCCCTTTTTTCTTTTTCTTTCTAGCCATATCTATCTCCTCCAGTTTTATTATCCCTATTATAAGGTAAGAGATTTATAATTTAAAGATTTTTTTATGCTATAATAATAATGTCGGCTTTTATCAGGAGGATATTATGTTAGAAGATAAAACAAGCAAATTACAGGACGAATTAAATACAAAAGGCCTAGAAACTTATCTAAATGAACACAGCTTCGACGAATTCTCGAGCCTAGACTTCGCCCTATCTCTAAAGACTTCACTCGAAGAAAAGTCTTTAAAGGCAAGCTATATAATAGAAAATTCCGAACTATCTAAGTCCTATGTCTACGCTATTCTAAGTGGCAAAAAGATACCTAGTAGGGACAAGGTAATCAGCATATCCTTGCTTATAAATACTGGCGTAGACGAATGTAACTGTCTGCTAAAGGCAGCTTCATATAGGTTTCTACATCCAAAATCCAAGAGAGATAGCGTGATAATATTTGCTCTTAACAGAAATTTTTCCTTAACACAAACAAATATAGAACTGGAGAAAGCTGGCTGCGAAATTCTAAAATGATTTTACATAAGCCAAGTTTTCATGTATTATAGGTAGTGCACAATTAATTTTTATAAGGAGAAACATATGAATGAATTTTTAGAACTTACCTTGTTTCCGATTTTAACAGACATCGGACTTCGTATACTTGGAGTTGTCCTACTTTGGTTTGTAGGTAACTTTGTAATCAAGAAAATATTACTAATGCTAGACAAGGCACTAGAAAAAGGAAAATTAGATGCGACTATAAAACCTTTTCTGAGAAGCCTAGCAAATATCGGTCTTAAGATATTTTTAATATTAGGAATAATAGAGCTATGCGGAATAAAGACTACCTCATTAGTAGCAGTGCTTGGAGCAGGTTCAGTAGCTGTGGGTCTAGCCTTCCAAGGCGCACTATCAAACCTAGCAGGTGGGATACTTCTAGTCTTCCTCAAGCCATATAAGGTAGGAGACTTCGTAGAAGTGAATGGATATACTGGTACTGTAAAAGCTATAGAAATACTAGCCACTAAGATAAACACAGTGGACAACAAGCTAATCATCATACCAAACGGTGCAGCAGCCAATGCCAGCGTTACCAACTATACAGCAAATGACTTGCGTAGGGTAGACTTCACCTTTGGTGTAGGATATGAAAGCGACTTAAAACTAGTAAAAGAAACTATACTTTCAGTGGTAAACGCACATGCCAAGGTCTTAAAAGACCCATCGCCATTCGTAAGACTAGGCGAGCAAGCTGATAGCTCATTAAACTACACAGTTAGACTATGGGCTAAAAAAGAAGACTACTGGGATGTACACTTTGACATAATCGAAGAGATTACAGATGTATTTAACGAGAAGGGTATTTCAATACCATATCCACAGTTAGACGTACACCAAATCAAGTAATTAATAAAGCAAATTAAAACCACGCCAAATAGCGTGGTTTTAATTTGCGTAGTTTTAAATTATTAGTTGTTTACCTTTTTACCAAACACCATCAATATCGCTGCCATAGCAACAAAACCTATAGGAAGTGTAATAATAGGTGATACACCAAGTCCTGCTGGTATAAATCCAAATACCACTGAAACTATTGCCACAACTACCGCATATAGTATCTGTGTCTTAACGTGATCTATATGGTCACAGGCTGTACCCATGGAAGACAGTATAGTCGTATCTGATATAGGTGAACAGTGGTCCCCGAAGATAGCTCCTGTAAGAACTGAGGCTGTAGTAGCTATGATAAGCCCCCTATCTCCTGATGAAACTGAATTAGCTAGTGGAATAGCAAGTGGCATAAGTATACCCATGGTTCCATAACTAGTACCAGTAGCAAATGATATAACAGAACCTAGTAAGAATATTATAGATGGCAAGATAAAGGCCGGCAAACTACCAGCTAGGCTAGTAGCAAGGAACATATCCGCATCTAATTGGTTCTTGATTACATCTGCAATAGACCAAGCGAAAAGTAGGATTACCACTGTGATAATCATGGACTTCCAGCCCTCTACCCAAGTATCTATTCCTTCTTTTACAGTAAATATCTTCTGTCCTATTCCCATAAATAAGGCTACTATTCCAGATAGTACAGCAGTAAAGAAAAGAACTACTGATGCATCTGAATTACTATAACAAATCCTTATCGCATCCATGCTGAGTGGGTCAGCATCTACTACTGCCAACATCTCAGGATCGAGGGCGCTGTATCCATTGGTATAAAATACTATCAAAGATGAAACTATAAGGGTTCCTATAGGAATAATCGCATTCCATATATTGGATGATTCTTTAACTTCTGGCTTGATGTTCATATTTTCTTCTACGGCCATAGGTGTAGAGCCATCAGCAAGTACCTTTCCAGTAGTCCTGGCCCTGTTTTCAGCCCTGTACATAGGTCCGAATTCTCTTAAAAGAACTATGGTCAAAACTATAAAGGCTAGTATGAATATATTATAGAATCTATATGGTATAGTTTCTAAGAACATACTATATGAACTGGTTTCAAAAGGCAGTTCAGGTATCTCGTTTTGAATAAGACTAAGCTCATAACCTATCCATGTAGAAACTAGGGCAATACCGGCTATAGGAGCTGCAGTAGCATCTACTATAAAGGCTAACTTCTCCCTAGATATCCTCTGTTTATCTGTTACAGGTCTCATAATAGGACCTACTATCAATGAGTTAGCATAATCATCAAAGAATACAAAGAGTCCCAAAACCCAAGTTATAAATTGTGATGATCTAGCTGTCCTAGCCTTGTTAGCTAAGGCATCAGCTATAGCATGTGTTCCACCCATGGCAGAAACCAAGGCTATAAGCCCTCCTATCGCCATTACTTGAAGCAATATTCCTGCATTCCACTTATCTGCCATTGAAGCGACCATGGTAGATATAGTTCCAGTAAACGCCTCATTTATGGCTAGGAAGATATTATTAGTTCCATTTGCAAGAACTACTAATATACTACCTGAGAACACTCCAAGTGCCAATGATATAATTACATTCTTAGTAAGGAATGCAAGCACTATAGCCAAAAATGGTGGCAATAGGGTAAATATTCCAAGCCCCTGCCATATAGGCATAGACTCCGTTACTTCTACATTATAAGCGACTACAAAAGATAACAGTGTAAGTGCTACTAAAATCAAATATACACTCTTTCTTACCGTCCCTCTCAAATTTCCAGACATAAAAACCTCTCTTTCTTTTTCTTAATTTTTCTTTCTATATTTTGAAAATTTCTATCAATAATAACATACTTAGTATAATAAGAAAAGCCTTTGAGATTAAAAACTAATTTCAAAGGCTTGATAACTTACATAAATTTTATATAGTTCATCATTTATAATATTCCAGGGCAATCTGACTCGCTACCCGTGCATTATTATAAACCAATTGAATATTAGTATTTAAACTCTCGCCACCAGTCAACTGTTTGACTCTGTCAAGTAGGAAAGGAGTAGTATCCTTACCCTTTATTTCCTTCTGTTTGGCCTCTTTAAGAGCTTGCTCTATAGCATTAGTAACCCTCTGTTTATCCTCTTCATATTCTTCAGGAACAGGATTGCCTATTACGAAACCGCCCTTAAGACCAAGCTCCCACTTGGCCTTCATCATATCAGCTACTTCCTTAGGACTATCAGCTTTTACATCCACGCCAAAACCACTATCCCTAAGATAGAAGGCTGGTAGCATATCAGTCTGGTATCCCACTACTGTTACACCATTGGTTTCTAGATATTCTAAAGTAAGCCCTATATCAAGTATGGACTTCGCACCTGCACATATTACAGCTACATCAGTATTAGAAAGTTCCTCTAAATCAGCAGAGATATCAAAAGTCTCTTGAGCGCCTCTGTGTACTCCACCTATTCCACCAGTAGCAAAGACCTTTACTCCTGCCATGCTAGCTATAAGCATAGTGGTAGCAACAGTAGTCGCTCCATCCATCTTCTTAGCTACAACTACAGGCATATCACGTCTGCTTACCTTGGTGACTTCTAAGCCTTTTTTGCCCAGGTACTCTATCTCTTTTCTATCTAAACCGACCTTAAGAACACCACCTATAATACCTATAGTGGCAGGCACAGCGCCCTCTGCTCTTACTATATCTTCTACTGCTAGTGCAGTCTCTACATTTTTAGGATACGGCATACCATGGGAAATAATAGTGGACTCAAGAGCCACCACTGGTCTTCCCTCCTCTAAGGCTTGCCTTACCTCTTTTTTTATTTCTAAATACTTATTCATTTTCCAACCTCGTTAATCTCTCTTTTACCGCCTTCATACTAAGACTAGGACAGCAGGTATCATCACATTCTATAGTGATTAGTGCCACCACCATACCCAGACTTATTATCTGCTCTGGTGAATATGAATGCACCAAACCATATAGTAGGGCTGCTGAGAAAGCATCCCCAGCTCCAGTAGTATTTAAGACATCCGCTATATCGCTCTTATAGACCTTTTGATATATTATCCTATCTGCATCTGCATATAATACACCCTTAGCGCCTATGGTAATATAAACACTTCTAAGTCCTTTTTCTATCATTACCTTAGCTGCTCTTTCAGCAGAATAACTATCATTTACTTCTACACCTGTTATTTCCTCTGCCTCGTAATTGTTCAACTTAAGACAGAAAATCTTATCTAAATAAGGTGCTATCCTACCCACCTTATTAACCGATACAGGATCTACCACTATTTTAGCATGCTTTACCGACTTAAATATAGCATCTACAGCCTCTGGGCAGACATTACCATCAAAAAACACATATACTGATGAATTCAGCTTATCTTTTATGGATTCAATAAGCTTAGCATCTATCTTTTCCATGATGGACATATCGTTTACAGCTAGTACCATCTCTCCATTTTCGTCCAATATATACATATAAGTAGAGGTACTAGCATCTTTCAATATAACAGAATCATATATATCTATATTTAATTCTTGTAACTGCTCAAAAATCTTCCTGCCATATACATCTCTAGCTATAGCAGTAACGAAACTTATGTCCCCACCTAACCTGGCGAAGTTCTCAGCTACATTTCTACCTACTCCACCACTACTAACCTTGATGTCCCCTATATTAGAATCTGCCATAATCGGTGTATGAGCACACTTACCACGCATATCTATATTGGAGCCACCTATAATGGTGACTGATAGTTCATCATTCACTACTTCCCCATTTTCCAATATATATCCCTTTTGTTTAAGCATCTCTATATTCATTTCTAAGGCGGCCAATGATATACTTAGCTTCTTAGCTAATTCCTCCAAAGCTATATCAGGTCTCTTTTTCAATTCTTTATAAATTTGACTTTCTCTATCAGTCATACTTCCTCCAAAATAAAGTCAGCAATACTATTCCCTAAGCTTCTAATCGTATTAATGCTACTTAAGAATACTCATAATAAATACCATTATACACTACTTATGCCATAAATTACCATTCTTTTTTAAAAAAACATTTATTCCATAGATAGCAGCTGATACTATTATTATAGCCGCTCCTGATGGCACGTTTAATTTATATGATATATATATACCAAAAAATGAATAAACCATACTGAAAACAACAGCTAAAATCATAATTTTACTCAAGCTTTCAGAATACAACTTAGCCGTCAAAGCTGGTATAGTAAGTAGGGCTATGGATAAAATAATCCCCACAGACTTTATCAATACCACCACTGTAAGACCTATTAAAATATATAAAATATTTTCTATAAATATTGTATTGATTCCTATTATCGAAGCATATTGCTCATCAAATAAATAAAGCTTAAAATAATTAAATAATAAGTAAACCAAGCCCAAAACTACAAGCGCCAAAACTAGATTTATCACTACAAACTTGCCACTAACAGTTAGTATATCCCCAAATAAATAGGAAGTCATATCAGGTGGATAGCCAGGAGTAAGAGCTATAAATAATATACCGAGCGCCATGCCAAGAGACCAAATTATACTGACTATAGTATCTGAAATCTCAGCCTTTTTCCTGTTTATCCTACCTACTCCCAAGGAAGCCAAAACAGTAAATACCATACCTACAAAGATAGGCTCTATCCCTAGAAAAAAACCTAGTCCTATCCCACCAAAAGCACCGTGAGCTAAGCCACCAGCCATAGATACAAGCCTCTTCTCCACTACTATAGTACCTATTATTCCACTGATAATACTAGCCAAAACAGCCACTATCACAGCATTCCTTATAAAATCATAATTCACTAATAAATCTATCAATTAATTACTATCTCCATAATATTTCTTAATTTTTTATCATCTTATTTTCTATTTCTTCCCCAGCTCTCAACCAGTCTATCGGACAGCTATCTAATTGTGCTCTCTCCTCATCCCTACTATGGATATGAACACCCTTACTTACATAGATGAGCTTATCAAAAAAGCTCAAATCCCTAGTCACATCATGGGTAATCATAAGTACAGTGATTTCCTTAGAAATCTCCTTTATCATGGAATATATTTCCATGGAGCTATCATTGTCTATACTCGCTGTGGGTTCATCTAATATAAGGAGGTTTGGGTGATTCATAAGAGCCCTAGCGATAAGAACCTTTTGCAACTGACCCAATGATAAATTGCTTATTTTCTTAGTCGCTAAATCTCTGATATTTAACTTGTCCATAACAGACATAGCATGCTCTTCTTCATGCTTACTGTATCTGTGTCTAAGTCTAATCTTCTTAGGAAGGTGGCCAGTAAGCACCACATCTATAACAGAAATAGGGAAGTTCTTCTCGAAGGTAGTAACCTGTGGAACATAGCCAAAAACTATATCATCAGCTCTTTTAAGCTCCCCAGAACAAGCTTTGTTTATGCCCAGGATAAGCTTGATAAGAGTAGTTTTTCCACCACCATTAGGGCCTATTATCCCGGTGAAATCGCCCTCCTTAATACTTAAATTTATATCTTTTAGGGCTAGTATCTCACCATAGCTAAAACTCACATCCTTAAGTTCTATAAGTTTTCTAGCCATATTAATTCCCATCTACTTCAGCAGAAGTAGTAGTCTCCGCTTCATTTGCCACTGTTTCTGGAACTTCATCATCTTCTACTAGTTCTCCACCCTCTGGAGCTGTATAGACCTCTTCACCTATGGTAGTAGGCGCATTAGAGTCTGTGGTTCTTTCTTCTCTATCACCTGTAGTCACTAAAGGTACTAGGTCTGGGAAGATCAAATACTTGTCCTTCCCCTTATCCTCTTCACCCCAAAGGTAGTTAAAGGTCTCTGAAGTCCTAAATCCATCCTGTCTAAGCTGGATTTTATGGCTACCGCTCTCGAATACAGTCTTGGTAGGTATAGTACCCACTAATACACCATCGAAATAAACATCTGCACCCTTTGGCTCATTGAAATAGATATAGTGTTGAGCCTGTGATAAGTCTATTTTAAACTTCATATAGGCTTGGTTGACTAAAAGTTTGCCCTCCCAAGGTGCGAAGCCTTCCACCTCTGCCTTTATCTTGTAAGAACCGAAGTTTAAGACCTGTTTTTCATTAATATCTATCTTCTTATCATCCACATATACCACTGCATTCTCTTGCTTGACTTCGAAGTCTACCTCACCGACCTTTGGCTGTATATTTCCTAAGTCAAGAACTGTCTCCTCATCTGCTACTACAGTGATTTTTTTAAGCACTGGTGGGAAACCTTCCTTGGATACTGATACATTGTATGAACCAGAAGGAAGTGAAAATACCATGCCAGAAACTATATCTCTGCTCAAATGCCCCACTATATCTATAGTACCGCCTAGGAATAGGTCATAATTCACCAATCTTACGCTACCATGTCTACCAGTAACATCTATGGACCATACCATGTTGGAATAACCTCTAAGCGTAACCTCATCTTCTACAGATAGCTCAGACAGGTCAAAAGGCTTGCCATTCTCAAGTGCTACTATAGCATCTGTATACTTATAATTATCATTTTTTAACTTCATAGTCTTGGCTTCAGTATCTATTAGCAAGTCTGTCACATTCTTCTTCTCCCAAGCCGTAGCTGTGATTTTTATGTACTTTGGCTCATTGGATTTTTCTGGATATTTTATCTCTACTATATCTCCATCATCGAACTGAGAAAGCGCTATATCATCACCATATGCATTCTTAAGCTCTATACCATTAGGCACTTTAAAAGTCTTATTTACAAACTTATTTATATCATGTACTACAAGTTTTTTGTCCTTTAGATCTATGTGCTTAACTACAGCCACTATCCTATCATAGTCTATAACTCCATCTTGATTTTCCTCTGCCACCGTAGTCACCTCAGTAGCACTAGTCCCCTGCTTCTTCTTACCCTTGCTACCACTTACAACAGCCACATAAATACTGGCAAGCACCAAAATAAAGGCAATAGAAATGACACCTATCACTATCATCTTCGTTACTATATCAGCGCTGACTTTCTTCTTATCACCAGCAGCTACTATAGGCTTATTCTTCTTATTTTTCCCTCCTGCAGACTTAGGCGGTTCAAAGTTTTTACCCCTACCAAACATACCTACACGTTCAGGTTTAGCTGGGTCCTTGGAAGCATTCTTCTTGGAATTTTTCTTTGATTTTTTACCCTTTGTATCTGCAGACACATCCTTCGCTTCATCTGAAAGTATCAGTTCTACCCCCTCTACTTCCTTTATTTCATTCTTAGCTTCTTCTTCAGCTGCAAGCTTCTTCTCTACTCTCTCTTCTATCTTCTTTAATCGTTTTTCTTTTTCATTCATAAACGCTTCTACCTCTGTACATCCTCTACTTCTCTTATTCTTCTTAATATATCCTCATCTATCTCAAAGTCAAACTCATGTCGTATATTTATATCTGTACCCTTCCTTAGCTCCAAGTCCTTTACATAGTCTTCATAGTCACAAATATACTCTGCCAAACCATCATAAACACCTGTATCATATACATCTAAAAGAGCTCTTATATGTCTTGATTCTTTGAAGTCTCCAAGCTCATTATGCCTTTGATACAGCTGCGAAGCTGCCAGTCCTGCTTCTAGATCACCCATCATGAAATACCTTTCCGAAAGCTTCTTATAGACTAGGTGCAAGTATTCATTCTTCTCTACCATATCCTCCAATCCAGCCATATCTATACTTCCTAAGTCCTTTATATTTGCCAGTGTATGTTCTGGATAAACACTTCTACAAGTTTTATAATCCTCTTTATAAAAAGCATAGTCAAAAGCAAAGACATAGGCAGAAAGGACAATAAGACATACTAGTATTATACCAAAAAA
>PDWI01001310.1_pt1 | contig 39392 bp, 30 predicted proteins | sample 1430891 | NCBI WGS metagenome assembly PDWI01 (sample SAMN01162508, study PRJNA174530) | Oral metagenome, whole genome shotgun sequencing project. | biome: Marine environment; feature: Marine mammal; material: Swab sample of the gingival sulcus; isolation source: swab sample of gingival sulcus... | reverse complement strand
TTACTGTAAGCGTTCCTTCCTGCTTAGTAATAGCGTAGTTAGAAAGGCCTTCACCTTCTACTACTATCGTATTCTTAGTAGAACCAACATCTATAATAATACCTGTTGCTTTATAAGTTATCTCATCTCTTGTTAAGAAACCTAAGTCTGATGTTACCCTTACATTTGGATTAGTAAGAGGCGTTCCATCATAGTACTTACTTGAACTATCTGATGTAAGCGATATAGGTCTTGGATTCACTGTGAGCATTCCATTGATAGAATTGCCTATCACATACATAGCTGTCACATCATTATTATTATCATCTACTATCTTAACCGATTGAACTGCATTCTCACTTGAACCTGCATATAACTGACTACCTTCTATTTCAGCTACTACTTGATGATTTGAATCAAGAGTTCCTGAATAAGTAAATCCAGAATTTATTAATTTTTCTCCATTATACTCTTGACTTTCGCTATTTGCCGTTACGATAATCTCATCTGATCTAATAATTAACTGTCCATCTTTATAAATAGTTTGGTAGTATTTCCCATCATCACCATCTATAACATCAGGTCTAAAAGCATCAAATGACACATTATATATACCAGGATCTGTTCCTTCACCTTTTGCTGATAACGCCCAGTGATAAAAACTTACATTGTCTATATTATCAATCCAGCCAATGACTGTTTGTAAATTTCCATCATATACGACAACAGCACTTCTCGCAGTTAATACTACAATATTTGTTTTATAATGTACTGTAGCAATCGCTAATCCATTCGATGTGATTTCTACTTGATCTGCGCTTACAAAACAATACCCTTTTTCTTCAACAGTATCTAAACGAGCTGCTGATGTATTTTCTCCTATAGTCCCTGTTTTTGTTTCTCTAGCAATTTCATTATTATTTTCATCTACGTGAATTACTGTATAATTAGCTGTTGTTGTTGGATTTTCTATCCAATGAGCAACTAAATCTACATCACTTTCTACAGGATGATTAAAATCAAATGCTACATCTGAATTTTTTATATACCATCCATCAAAACTATATCCAAGTTTTTGAGGTTCTTGAGGTATGATAGCTGTATTTCCATAATCTACTACTTGATTTAATGGAGTAGGGCTTCCACCATTTGCATCAAATGTTACAACACATTTGCTAGGATTATCATTTCTAAAATAAACAATTTTATCGAAATCATTATTTCCATCATCTGTTTCTTCATCCCATGCTGGTGACCAAATCCATTTAAAATCATCTTGACCTGCTTGAGGATCATTTAATGCTGCTGCTGCAAACTCATCATTTGTAGCCCAAGAACCTGCTGGAGAAGTAATGATTGTAGCCTGTTTCCATCCTGCTGATTTATAATCGACATCATACCAATTCTTTCCATCATTTACCAATTCAGTATCATCTAATATTTTATAATACCAGAAATTATTCGTTCCCATATAAGATGTTCCATTATTATAAACCATTTTAAAGCCTGCAATATTATTCCCTATATCTTCCCCTTTCACTGCAATAAAAGGTTTATTTGTCATATTTTGATAATAAAGACTATGAACCTGCGTATAATTAACTGAATACCCTGTACTCGGTGCATCATAAACCATATCTCCATCCATATATAATGTATAAGTATCATCACCTGATATAAATACATTATCTGAATTTACTGCTGCAAAACCAACTGTCCCTATCGATAGTACCATTGATAATATAATTACTAATGATAATATTTTTCTTATATTAGATTTCATAAGGCCTCCTTTATATTTTTAAACATTCATTACATTTTGTTCATGTTTTGTTATTTATTTATACCCATATCACAAATTTTTAAACAAAATATTTAATTTTTTTTAAAAATTTTGCAGAAAACTAACAATATAAGGATTAAAAAAGAATATCCATTAGGATATCCTTTTTTTATTTATTCATTATTTATCATCACCGTACTTAGCTTCTTTCATTCTTACATAAGACTCATATCTAGCTTTAGCATCTTCTTCTGCTTTAGCAAATAATCTTTCTGCTTCTTTAGGGAACTGATTCATAAGAATTGTATATCTATTTTCTCCCATTAAGAACTCTCTATAGCTAGCCTTTGGCGGTTTTGAATCTAAAGTAAATGGATTCTTACCTTGCTCTTTAAGTCTTGGATCAAATCTCCATAAATGCCAGTATCCAGCATCTACAGCTTCTTTAATTCTTTGTTGAGCAGAATTCATACCACCTTTTAATCCATGAGCAATACATGGAGAATAACAAATAATAATAGATGGTCCTTTATAAGATTCTGCTTCTTGAATAGCTTTCATAAATTGATTTTGATTAGCACCCATTCCTACTTGAGCAGCATATACATAACCATAAGTAGTAGCTATCATACCTAAGTCTTTCTTCTTCACTTTTCTACCAGAAGCAGCAAACTTAGCAACAGCAGCAGTTGGAGTAGATTTAGAAGCCTGTCCACCAGTATTAGAGTAAACCTCTGTATCAAATACTAATACATTTACATCTTCACCAGAAGCAAGAACGTGATCTAATCCACCATAACCAATATCATAAGCCCATCCGTCTCCACCAACGATCCATACTGATTTTTTAATTAAGTATTCATCATTCGCTTTTACAAAATCAAGAGCTTCTTGTACTTCTTTATTAGATACTTTAGTATCTAAAACTTTTCTAATTTCCTTAGTAGCAGCTCTAGAACCCTCAGCATCATCTATATTTTGAACCCAATTAGTAAATACATCTTTTAATGCTGGTTCATTTTCTGCTATAAACTCCGCTTTAGACTTTAATTGTTGTCTTACTGTCTTAACACCTAAGTGCATACCAAAACCATATTCCGCATTATCCTCAAATAATGAATTCGCCCAAGCTGGACCATGACCATTTTTATTTGTAGTATATGGTGTTGCAGGAGCTGAACCTCCCCATATTGAAGAACAACCAGTTGCATTTGCAATAATCATTCTATCACCGAATAATTGAGTAACGGCTTTAATATAAGCTGTTTCTCCACAACCAGCACAAGCACCTGAGAACTCAAATAATGGCTGAGCAAACTGTGATCCTTTTACTGTTGATTTCGCCATCTTATCATCTTTAATATCAAGAGTCATTGCATATTTCCAATTATCTGCTTGATGCATTTGAGTAGCAATTGGCTTCATAATAAGTGCTTTATCTTTTGCTGGACAAACATTAGCACAAACACCACAACCAGTACAGTCTTCTACTGATACTTGAATCTTATACTGAAGTCCTTCCAGTCCTTTACCATTTGCTTTCTTTGTATTAAATGTTTCTGGTTTATTTTCTACTTCTTTTTCATCTAATAAGAAAGGTCTAATAACAGCATGTGGACAAACAAGTGCACATTGGTTACACTGAATACATTTATCCATTTGCCATTCTGGAACATTAACAGCAATTGCTCTCTTTTCATAAGCAGTTGAACCATTTTCAAATGTACCATCTTCAATCCCTTTAAATGTTGAAACTGGAAGATCATTTCCTTTTTGAGCTGCAACAGGTCTTAAGATATTCTTAATGAATTCTGTATCACCAGGTCTTGCATCTGATACCATTAAAGCACCAGAAGTAGTAGTAGCCCACTCTTTAGGAACTTCGATTTCAGTTAATGCATCAATCGCTCTATCGATTGCCTTATGGTTCATATCAACAATATTCTGTCCTTTTTTACCATATGTTTTAACAACAGCATCTTTTAAAAGCTCGATTGCTTTATCCACATCAATAACCTCAGCAAGTTTAAAGAATGCAGCTTGCATTACCATGTTAATTCTTGAACCAAGTCCAACTTCTTCTGCTATATCAACCGCATTGATTGTATAGAACTTAATATCATTCTCTGCTAAGTGATTTTTAATATGAGCTGGAAGCATTTTATCGAGTTCATCTTTAGACCACTGAGTATTCAGTACAAATGTTCCACCTTTTCTTAAATTCTTTATTAAATCATATCTAACAACGTATGACTGATTGTGACAAGCAACATAATCAGCTTCTGTTATTAAATATGTTGATCTTATTCTATTTTTACCAAATCTTAAGTGTGATATTGTAATACCACCAGATTTTTTAGAGTCATAAGAGAAATATCCTTGAGCATATAAGTCTGTATTATCTCCTATAATCTTAATTGCAGATTTATTAGCACCAACCGTACCATCTGCTCCAAGTCCCCAGAACATACATCTTTTCGTACCTTCTGTTTCAGTAACAATTACTTCTGAAGAATCAAGTGATAAATTCGTTACATCATCCACGATACCAATTGTAAAGTTATTCTTAGGATTATCCAGCATATCATAAACTGCTTTTATCTGAGATGGGTTTGTTTCATTTGAACCAAGACCATAACGTCCACCAACAATAACAGGAGGATTTTCCTCTTCATAGAACATTGATCTAATATCTAAATACAGTGGCTCACCGATTGAACCAGGCTCTTTTGTTCTATCAAGAACAGCAATCTTCTTCACTGTTTTAGGAAGTACTTTTAATAAATACTCAGGTGCAAACGGTCTATATAATCTTACTTTTAATAAACCAACCTTCTGACCTTTCGCCATTAAATAATCTACTGTCTCTTCTATTGTTTCTACAACAGAACCCATAGCGATGATTACTTTTTCAGCATCCTCTGCTCCATAGTAATCAAATAATTTATATTCTCTACCAGTAATTTTAGAAATTTCATTCATGTAATTTTGAACAATTTCAGGAACAGCTAAATAATATCTATTTGCTGATTCTCTTGCTTGGAAGAAGATATCAGGATTTTGTGCTGTACCTCTAGTAACTGGTCTTTCTGGATTTAATGATTTATTTCTAAATGCTTGAACAGCATCCATATCAATAAGTTTTGCATATTCTTCATAATCCATTACTTCAATTTTTTGAATCTCATGACTTGTTCTAAAACCATCAAAGAAATGTAGGAAAGGAACACTAGCTTTAATTGCTGACAAGTGAGCAACACCTGCTAAATCCATAACTTCCTGAACAGAGCCTGATGCTAAGATAGCAAATCCTGTTTGTCTTGCAGACATAACATCTGAATGATCACCAAATATTGAAAGTGCATGAGTTGCAACAGCTCTTGCTGAAACATGGAATACACATGGTAATAATTCACCCGAAATCTTATACATATTAGGAATCATTAATAAAAGACCCTGTGATGCTGTATAAGTTGTAGTTAATGATCCCCCTTGAAGTGAACCATGAACTGCTCCTGATGCTCCACCTTCTGATTGCATTTCAGAAACTAATACTCTTTCTCCAAATATATTTTTTTTGCCATAAGCAGCCATCTCATCAACATGTTGTGCCATATCTGAAGATGGTGTTATTGGATAGATTGCTGCAACATCAGTAAACGCATATGAAACATATGCAGCAGCAGAGTTACCATCCATTGTTTTGAAAACCTTTGCCATAATACCTCCTAATCAATTTTCAAAGTATATATATACTATTTCCCCAATCTGATTATAGTATACAATATACAATTAGTCAATAAATCTATGAAACCTAATAAATTAGCCATTCTAATAAAAAAACAAGATATATTCCATAAAATACCCTATTAAAACAACGATAAAAAAGAATGATTATCAATAAGACTAATTTAATAATTTTATATGAATATAATCGGCTGTTTTTAAATCTTTCTACACTAAAAAAACTGACCGCTTTAAAGTTAGTGTCAGTCAGATATATATTACTTACTATAAATATTATAAAGCACCTGTGCTACTTGTGCTCTATTAAATGCACCATTTGGATCAAACATATTATTACTACCATGAATAACATCTAATTTTGCTAAATTATTTACAGCATCTTTTGCCCAAGAAGAAATCTCCATTTCATCTTTGAAAGGTGTAGTATCCACTGTGTTTAACTTTAATCCAGTGAGTTTAATATATTCATTTAAAATATAAGCCATTTCTTCACGATTTAAATCTTTATCAGGATAGAACATGGTCTTGCTATCATTATGATATAAATTATTCTCAGTAGCCCATATTACATAAGGAGTATAATACTTACCTTCTTTTACATCCTTAAACTTAGAATTTTTAAACTGACTCTGATCCACCTTTGCAATTCTACCAAGTACTGTTAAGAACTGACCTCTTGTAATACTATTTTCAGCCATAAAATTACCTTGTAAATCGCCTCTAAAATAACCCTCTGTCATAACAAAAGAAACTGCTTTATATGCCCAGTGCTTTTCTGTCATATCATTTGGTTTTACAGTAGCTTTCTTTGCTTTAGCCCAATCAATTACTAAATAGGCTTTTTTCTCACCAGCACCTTTTTTATAATTATCCTTTGTTCCTTTACTCATTATGATATCCATAGCATCAATCCACATAGCAGATGGAATCATTTTTAATTTTTCATTCTTATAAGTAAACGTAAATGATTTATCAAATGGATACTTTTTTACCACATCTTTTCCATTTTCTGTTACTGTTATTTCATTTATTTCACCTAAATCAACTGTTTTCTTTGTTGCTTCTACTCTTTTCTTATTTTTATAATCTGTATAAACAAAGAAATTAGTCACTCTACCTTCTACACCCATTACCATTTTACTTGTATAGAATGTATAAGTAATCTCATCTCCTTTTACCACTGCTCTTAGCGTCTTTCTTAAAGCAGGATTTCCCATTGAGTCTTCCTCTTCATAGAAATTCTTTAAATGCACTGGAACATCATATGTACCATCTTCTATTTCTTCAGCAAAAGATGGTAAAATAGCAAATGCCATTACTACAACCAATAAACTAACAATAAATTTTTTCATCTTTCTCTCCTTTTTATATAGTGTTAATATCCATCTTTGGAAGTACAATTGTTGTATTTCTAAATCTGTCTATTAAAAGCTCCGTCCCATATAAATCACTCACCACTTCATCATTTAAGACTTCATGAGGATTTCCTTTAAACACAATCTTACCATTTTTCATACCCACTACTTCATCCGAATAATTTATCGCCTGCATAATATCATGAAGAACCATAATAATCGTAATGCCGAGTTCTTTATTAATCTTTCTTACTAACGAAAGTATATCCAATTGATATTTTATATCTAAATAGGTAGTCGGTTCATCTAAAAGAAGGATTTTACTCTTTTGGCAAAGAGCCATTGCAATAAATACCCTCTGTCTTTGACCTCCTGAAAGTTTTCTGACTTCATGCTCTTCAAGACCTTTTAAACCAGTCATTTCAATTGCAAAATCAATCTCTTTTTCATCCTCTTCAGAATATTTTTGAAGCGGTTTTAAATAAGGCGTTCTACCATAGGATACTAATTTTCTAACCGTAATATCCCCAAGGATTCTATTTTGCTGATAAACAATACTCACTTCTTTTGCAAATTCCTTATTCTTATACTCATCAATATTCTTTCCATTGACTAATATCTTTCCTCTATGAAGCGTTAAATTTCTAGAACAAAGATTTAACAGCGTACTCTTTCCACAGCCATTAGCACCCATTAAGGTAGTAACAGCGCCTTGTTTAAATGTTACACTCACATTCTTTAAAATTTTTTCTTTTTCATAAGCAAAAGAAAGATTTTTAATTTCCATAATCTTTACCCCCTGCCTTTAATAATAAGATAAAAAATGGTGCTCCTATAATCGACATAATAACAGCCGCTTCAATCTCAAATGGATAAGCAACAAGCCTTCCAATGGTATCTGAAAGAAGCAGTATAAAAGCTCCTAGTATCATTGAAAATGGCATCAGTAGTTTATGATCGCCTCCAACTAAAATTCTACCTATATGAGGAACTAAGAGTCCTACAAAGCCAATAACTCCCACAATTGCCGTTGTAATTGAAGCAAGGATGATAGCAATAAGTGCAATCAAAAAACGATCTCTATTGACATTCACACCCAATGACTTTGCTGTTTTATCTTCTAATGTAAGTAAATTACATGACTTTATTGTAAATAAGGAAAGAATAAGAAAGATGCCTGTATAAATCAGAAGAATTCTTACATCCGTCCATGTTTTTTGAGCCACATTTCCTTCTATAATCGCCTGAGTCTGTGTTAAATTACCGCCCATCATCGACCTTAAGGCACTGGTAATTCCTAAGAAGGTCATATTAAGGGAAACCCCTACTAAAATAAGCCTAACGGGTCTTACACCGCCATCCCAAGCAAGTGTATAGATTAAGAAATAAGCAATCAGTCCACCAATAATACTAAATACTGGCGTTAAATAATAAAGTGCTGGGAAAAATGCTGTTACAATCAGTCCAACTAAAGAAGCTGCTGATGATATTCCTATAATCCCAGGATCTGTCATCGGATTTTTCATCACCGCTTGAAGCATAGTACCAGAAACAGCAAGCGCTGCTCCTGATAGCATAGCAACAATGATTCTTGGAAATCTTAAATCATAGACGATAGCAACAGATGAATTATACTGTATAAATAATCCATTTATAATCTCTTTTAAGCTGAGCTTTATACTACCTGTTTTAATCGAAAAAAGAAATAAAAGAATTAAACATGCTATTGTGATAATAAAACTGAAAGTAATTTTAATTTTCTTTTTCGCCATACAGCACCTCTTTTAAATCTTCTAATGCTTCTTTATAATTAAATCTAGCAGACATTCCGAATTTATTATGATCAAGATCATATACTTTATTTTCTTTCACACAATCAAAGTGCTTCCATATATCATTTGTTTGAAAATCTTTTTTAAACATTTCCATTACTTCATCACTCATTGCATGGGATGTTCTTAAAATAAGATCTGGATTTTTCGTGATAATATCTTCTGTATTAACTGTTAAAAACTGCTCTTCTGTTCCAGAATAGACATTTTCACATCCAGCTATTTCAACTAAAGAACCAACATAAGAATGCTCTGTTGCTACAAGATAAGAACCAGGAAGCCCCATAAGAATAAGCACTCTTTTCTTTTCTTTTCCCTCTATACTCTTTTTATATTCCTCCATAAAGTCTTCATAGTCTTTAATCAGTTCATTTGCTTTTTCTTCTTTATGTAAAAGCTCTCCTAAATCTTTTATTGTTTTATACATACCAGGAATATTATTTAGATTTAAAAATCCATAATTAAGATTCGCTGCTTCATATTTAGGAAGCACATCTGCAATAAGGCTTGATGGGCCAAAAACATAATCCGGATTTAAACTCTTAATAATCTCAATATCAGGACTCATTGCCATACCGATAGTAGGAAGATCCTTATATCTATCTGGAATCGTATCAATCGAAGAAGCTGCTACTGCAATAAGGTCCACATCCATTTTTTCAAATATACTCGTTGCAGAAGGACTTGTACTAATAATTCTAGGATTTTCTAAATTAGCTGGCTGACTAGATCCTGATTGATCAACACATGAAATAAGAGATATCATTAATAGTATAAGAAATACTATACTACTCTTCTTCATATAAAGCCTCCTCTCTTGTTTCATTTAATTCTTTTATATATTTATAATAGAAGTACACAATCATAAATGCGATAAAGAAAAATGCAGTAATAAGAACGAATAAAATAATTAGCCCATTGATCATTGAAATGCTCAGTGGCTTTAGTTCATACTCTTTTTCTTCTTTTACTTTCACCTTTTCTTCATGAACTAAATCTGCATTCTGATACAATGCCTTTATCTCATCAGAATCTCTCATTAAAAGGCCGTGATCAAATCCAATATGATAGTCCGCTCTTTCTTCTAATACCTTGATTTCTTCTTTTTTCGATTCAATTAAATTTCCCATCTTTCCATTTTCACCAAGCGGTGTAAAATCAGAAACTCCCTCTCTAAAATCAGAAAAGTCCATATAAAAGATTACATGTCTATCCATCGGTATTACAAATACCTCTGTTCTAACAATCGCTGTTTTTGATGGAAGAATAAATCGATAATCCTTTGTATCTTCCGTTTCTGAAACGATTTCATAATCTACTGGTTTAAATACTTTTTCCTCTCTTTTTTGAGTAAAAAAGTTTACATTTCCTAAATTATCTGCAATATTAAATCTTATCGTTGTATATAAAGTGCCATCTATCTCTTCAAATAATGCTTCATGATGAAGAACGCTCTCACACATTCCCTGACCTAAACTACTATTATTACCAGGATCTTCTACTGTTTTATACACTGGATGTTCATAATAAGCATGAGCCGTTCCAATTTCCACTGTATATGCAAATGCTATAGTAACTGAAAGAATGACAATAAATAAAATCAAACTAATTTTTTTCATTTATTCCTCCTTTCCAATTTAATCTTTAGCTCCTCTGCATATAATAATTCTCTAATAAGTTTTTTATAATACTTATTAAATAAATAAATAGATCCTATTAATAAAGGAAGAACAATGATAAGAAATAATAGTATCACAAAAGGACTATCCTTTTTTACTCCCTTCTTTTCTGATTGGATAATAATATTATCCTTTTTCTTCGGTGCATCCGTTTTTTCTTCTTTTACTTCTTTTTTTACTTCCTTCTTTTCCTTATAATCAAATACAAAAGTACCAAGTTTAGGATATGTAAATTCTATAAAGTTATCTATTTTCTTATATGAAATAGGCTTTGCATCCTCTACTTCATACAAAAAGAACTCGCCTTCTTTTTCTATAGGCATAATCACTTTCATCTCGCCTACGGGCTGATAAGACGTTCTAATTTCACGTAATTTCTTATCATAAGGAATAAAATCTATCTGATCTAAAGCAGAGAGTCTATAAGCTAATTTTACATTCTTATACTTTTTAGACAGCTCACTAAACTCATCACCCTTTAATTTATATACCTTAAACTCCACCTCTTTATCGAAATCAGCATAGAGCTTTACTTTTCGATCATATTTATAATCAAGCGTTCTATTATCCTGATTCTTTTCTGCTTTTAAAATAAGCTCTGCCTCTGATTTTTTTATTTCTTTCATCTCATTAAAAGAAAATTTTAATCTAGCACGAATGGGATCATCACCCATAATATCTACTTTTGGATCTACTAATACAGTAACAAATTCTTGTTTTTTAGTTAAAGGAAATGAGAGAACCTCTGGTCTAATATTATCATCACCCTCTATTTTTATCGTATAAGAATACGTTTTTGCCTTTTGATAGCCCTTTCCTGTATCATAATAGAGATTGACTAAAGAAGACACTAGAGAAGACACTTCCATCTTATCTGCACCTAAATACACGATCATCTCACCATCTTTTAAACGGATATTCGCCATATGCTGAATGGAACCATCGCCCATGGACTCTGTATCTTCATTTGCATTCCACAATCTAACCGGAACGGTATAATACGTAGGCTTTTCTTTTATAATAGGATATGTAATCTTAAGTCTTACTTTTTTCTCCCCATATCCTAGTTCACCCATCACAGGAACATAAATAACTGCATTTAGGATATCTTTTTTTAAATTCACAGGAAATTCAACAACTTTTGGATAAGATTTTCCTTTCACCTTATCATCTGTTCCTGTTTTCGGATCATTATACTTATCTGTTTCATCATAGGTTGATATAATTCTTACTGGTTTACCTTCTACTGTAATTTCTCCTAAATAGCCTGTAAAATCCATAAAGTCAAGTGGAACAAAAGTCACTCGAAGTTTTGCAGATTTTCCATTTACAATCAGCTTGCCAGTAGGAAGCATACCATCACTTCCCATCGAAGGCTCATCTTCATAGGCATTTAAAAGAGATACATCCACTGTATATTCTTCTGCATATATAAATGAACAAAATGTCATCATCAAAAGAATAATAAGAAGATATAATTTCTTATTCATGAAAACTCCTTTACTCAATAATCTCCCATATAAATGGGAGATTGTATTATTTTAATTTCATAGCAATAATTCTCTTAATAAGAGTTGCTACTTCTGCTCTACTAGCTTTTCCTTTTGGATTTAAACTATTATTATATCCTTTAAATAATCCGTTTTTAACAGCCCAGGCCATTGGCTTTTTAGCCCATGTAGAGATTTCTTTTGCATCGGAGAATCGCTCTAAATTCTTAGAAGAATTCACCTCTTTACTACCCATATATCGATATAATATAGCAGCAATATCTTCTCTAGTAATTTCTTTATTTGGACTGAATTTTCCATTATATCCTGTTACTATTTTATTTTCATAGGCCCATGATACCGCTTTATTATAATAAGCATCTGATTTGATATCAGTAAATGTATTTTTTTTATTTACTTTCTCTTCATTGATTCTATAAAGCACTGTAACAAGCATTGCTCTCGTCATCTTATCATGTGGTGCAAACTCTTTTTCTGATACACCATTAAACAGACCATGACTGATTACAAAATCAACAGCCCCTCTAAACCAATCATCTGATTGTACATCTTTAAAATGTTTATAAATATCATGTAAAATTATTTCTTTATTTAAAAGGACTTTAGCAATTGCTCTCTTTTTCCCAACAATAGATTGTTTAATAATAGTTTTATTACCATCTTTATCGATATAAGCTAATGCATCTCCTTCATTATAAAAATAATTCTCAATTAAAACAAGTATTTCATTATTTATTACAATTTCTTCATTATTTATTTTAACGATGATTTCTATTCCTTTTTTATATTTCTTAAAAATAATTGCTACCTTTTCACCCGCTTTAGATGCTATGGATTTCAGCACCTCATTCGGAAGAATAATACTTGCATCTAATCCTTCTATTTTAAGAGAGTTCTCAGCCTTTGAAGCAAGTTTTTTTATGGCTCTTTTATCAAGAATAAATCGAAGCTCTTTTACCTTTGGCTTATCTGATTTAATATATAATTGATTTTTATCCGCTTGTTTATTAATATCCTCTATTGCTTTATTTAATTCTTTTTCACTGATTTCAATTTCTGCTACCTTATCTTTTATAACAGACTCCCCTTCAATGTTTATAGAAGCCGCTGAATCAAATAAACCTTGAGGTACTGTTTCTGATGTAATAAGAAGATCATTTTCACTCCCTTCTATATTAGAAACTGCTACTGGATTTGAAAGATCTAGTTTAATTCTCGCTTTCTTTTCATCAGGCATTGGATTTGCTGTAACACCGACCATATACATCTCTTTTAATTTATTTGTTTTAAAAGAAAACGCATGAATATAAGTAATGCCTTCTTCTGTTTTCTTTATTCCATTAATATTTCCAATAATATCACTGTCATATGATTTGATGGTTTCAAGACCTGATTTTACGCCCATCATTGTAATTAAATTCGTAGTAGCTTTTATTTCATACACACTACCTACTCTCTTTATAAGAGCATAGGTACTTTCTTTAAACACTTCATTTGCCATTGAAAGCTCATCTTCATAAGCATTATAAAGCGCTATTGGCACTTTATATAATTGATTTTCTTTCCATGTGCTATTTGAATTAAGCTGCTTGTCTTTATAGTTTAAATTACCTATACTATAGCTATTATCCCAATCAATCATAAGCACTTCTTCTGATAAATTAACATAAGAATCAAGGGTAGGATTTAATGTAAACTTCATCTTAAATTCACTTTGACCACTTTCTTTCAATACCTCTCTTGGCATATCAAAGGTAAAGATGTTTCCACTTCTTACGCCATTTACAAAGCTACCATTCATTTTAATAGAAGCGCTCTCTATTTTATGCGTAGAAGAAAGTGTTATATCACTGATATTCATACGTAGTTTATGATATGGCTTCTTTTTATCGATTGTAATATTAGAATCTAAGAAATAATTAAATACCGACAGATTCTTTTTATCTGACGTTAAAATATAAGCCTTTGCATTCACCGATTCCTCTTCTGCTGGCGGCGTATCATCTACACCAGAATAACTAAATACCATATCAGCATACGGCTTCTTGCCCATCTCTTCAATATAAAAACCCACTCTTAAACGGTCTACCTTTGCTGGTAAATCAAAGGCATATTCCTTATTATACTGTCCATTACTTATGGATATAGCTGAAATAATCTCTTCATTTCCATTATAAACAACGCTAAAAGTAGATACAGTACCTGTAATAGAACCCACATTCATTGGGCCAAACTGCACCTTATAATAATGTCTTCCATCTTTCTCGCCATACTGCGCTGTATGATTTAGCGCATCATTTGCCATGGATAAACTATCCTGATCTTTTTCATATAATTTAGCAAATATGCTAGTATATGTTAGAACTTCTGGTTCATCATTTGGCTCTTCTACTTGATAAGTAAAGGAAAGGTCTAAGGCTTTTTCCTCTTCACCAAGTTGCATTAGAGTTTCTATTTTTTCTGCCTTTATAGGAAAAGCAAAAATATATTCTTTAACCCCGCCTTCTATATCATGAGGCTTGATCACTTTCATTTCACTATTTATCTTAGCTGAAAATGCTGTAATATCATTTCTATTTAAATGAATTTTATATACGTACTCACCATTTTTTGTACCAAATTCTGATAAGATCATAGAAGCATTTAAATCAGATACTTCTTCTGTGCCTGCTTTTAATAATTTAGCATCCACAGAAGTAAACTGAACATCAGAAAAATCTTCTTCCTCTTCTTCATTTCCACTATTATCATAGAAGAATTTTAAATCCGCATACTTCTTATCTGTCATTCCTGATGAAATAAATCCTACTTTTAACTGATCTACTTTTTCAGAAAGCGCTATAGTATATTCCTGATGATAAGTATCATCTCCTGTATCTTTTGGAAGAACTTTTCTTTCTACTCCATCTGGATAAACTACAGTAAAGGTATTAATACCTGCCGTTTCAGTACCTATTGTCATTTTTCCAAACTGCACCTTATAAACATGTTTATCTTCATATACAGTATACTTCGCTACTTCATTTAAAGAAGAAGCTGCCATAGAAAGTTCATCTGTTCCTTCCTGATATAACCCTGCTGTAATATCTTCAAATACAGCACCTGGATAGTCTTCATCCACTACATCATAGAAGAATTTTAAATCTGCATATTTCTTATCTGTCATTCCTGATGATACAAAGCCCACTCGTAGAGCATCTACTTTTTCAGAAAGCTCTATAATATATTCCTGATGATAAGTAGCATCTCCTGTATCTTTTGGAAGAACTTTTCTTTCTGTTCCATCTGGATAGACTACAGTAAAGGTATTAATGCCTGCTGTTTCTGTTCCTATTGTCATCTTTCCAAACTGCACTTTATAAATATGTTTTCCTTCATAAACAGTATATTTTGCTATTTTATTTAATGAAGACTCTGCCATTGAAAGCTCATCAGAATCTGTTTGATAGAGCTCTGCTCTAATATTACTAAACACTGCCCCAGGATACTCATCATCATTTCCAGAGCCATTATCTATATAATCCTCTGGATTTAAATCTCCATTCCAGTCAATTAAAAGCACCGCTTCACTTTCACCATATTTCACTGGTATTTTTGCATCGATTTCTGAATCAAATGTAACCATAGAAACAGGAATATCAAATCTAAATTTATTTCCATTTTTCACACATTCTTTATATCCATTAATATCCACATATAAACTCTCGATATCATTTACTTCAATCTCTGCTATATAATCCACATTATTATATGTAATAATATCAATGGTATTCATACAATTATCATTTAATGGATCAAATAAAGTCTCTTCTTTATTTAAAAAGTATGCTGTATTTTCCGTTATAACTTCCTGCTCAGAACCATCGTAATTAAATACGATTCTAGCTTTTTTCTCACCACCTGGTGCATTTTTTATCATAAAGTACCCGATGATTGTATCTGCTCTTTCAGGCATAGTAAACGTATATTCCTGCGTATAATCGGATTGAATTGTTTCATATTCTAGAGGCGTTTTTACACCACCAACATCAATACTTAACGCATCTACGCCAGATGTAATAATACCTAGAGTAATCGGTTTAAACTGTAGTTTATAAGTATAACTTCCATCCTCATTTTCCTTATATTTTGAAATAGGATTTACTGCACGATTTGCCATTGATGTCTTATCTTTGTCAAATTTATAAATTACAACACCTGCATCCTTATACTCATCATAACTCTGTGGTATAACAGATGATATGCTATCATCTGTAAATGTGATAATAATCTTCTGTTTATAAATATCTACACTCTTTGCATAGTTATTAATTTCATTTTTGGTAAAATAAATTCTTCTATAATTAAATAAATATTTTTTCACATCACCTTTTTCTATTTCAAATACTTCATCTCCAATTTGAAGGCTCTTTATATTATACGGACTTAAATTCCAAAATTCAGAATCAAATGTAATGGTAAAATTACCTTCATCCATATTCATACTAACAATTGTTTTATCATCTGAAATATCAGCATATACTAAACTTATAGATAATATAAAAATTAAAAGTATTAATATGATGCTTTTATTATATCTTCTCATCGTTTCCTCCTATCATTATAGATTATCATTATCAATAAACAAACTATCATTATTCTATACCCCGTATAAACAAAAAAATAACAAATATTTTAAAATATCTGCTATTTTTTGAGAATTTATATTTTTTTTTCTTCTATCTCCTCTTTTAATATACATTCTAGGTGAGGATGTACATTAAAAAATGTCTTCATCTGATTATATTCTTTGATTGCATCTGGATATTCATTGTCTGATTTAAAAGCTCTAATTAAAATATTTTTTGGTGTATGCTCCATATCAATAAATTCAAGAATTTGAGTATTATAACCCATGATTTCAAGAATGCTTGATCTCATACTATCTGTTATAAGAGCGGATACTCTTTCTTTTATCAGTCCATGTTTTAATAATCCATTCATATGTTTATTATCAATCTGCTTATAGAGTTCATGCTGGCAGCAAGGCACTGCAAGGATGACATCTGCATCCCATTTAATCGCCTGTTTTAACGCTTCATCTGTTGCCGTATCACAGGCATGAAGGCTAACAACCATATCGACTTTTTCTTTTCCTACATAGTCTTTAATATCTCCTTTTAAAAAGGTAAGTCCTTTATAATTTAATTTCTTAGAGAGTTCATTGCAAAAATCCACTACATCTTCTTTTAAATCAAGACCGATGATATTTACATTATACTGTTTAAGCTCTACAAAATAATAGTACATGGCAAACGTTAAATAGGCTTTTCCTGAACCAAAATCAATAATATGCAAGGTCTTTGAAGTATCTAAGTGACTAATGCAATCATCAATAATTTCTAAATAACGATTAATCTGGCGGTATTTATCATATCTCTTTTTAATGACCTTTCCTTCTTTCGTCATCACCTTTAATTCATATAGAAAATCGCAGAATTCATCTTCTTTTATAATATAATTCTTCTTTCTATTATGAGATAAATTCACAGTATTTCTAGTCGGTGCATTTTCTATAATCTTTATCTTACCCTTCTTACTGATAAGAACCTGATAATCTGCATCTAAAGTATAAAAAACGCCTTGTTTGAATTCTTCTTCTAGATGTGTAATAATTGTACGGATTGCCTCTTCATTCTCTAGATTCTTATGAATGACCTTTTTATCATATACGTATTCTAGCTGAATTTTCTTTTCATTTTTTATAATCACTGGCTTTATATTTATTTTCTTATAATTTAGTGATTTCTTTTTATTACTAATAACAGAATAAATCAGTTTTTCTTCTTCTATTATATTTTGAATTAATTTTTTCATATCTACCTCCAATATAGATATATATATTTTATCACACTTTGAAATATGATAAAATATAAAAAAGAGGAAGGGAGATTTTTATGATATTTAATGAAGCAATAGATAATATGAAAGAAGATATTGTGCAGTCACTCAAAGAGATTATATCTTATCCATCCGTAGAAAGTGAACCAGATGGAGATATGCCATTTGGTAAGGATGTAAATGACTGCCTTTTATATACACTAAATTTAGCAAAAGAGCTCGGTTTTAGAACAAAGAATATCGATAATTATGCTGGTTATGCAGAAATCGGTGAAGGAGAGGAAATGGTTGGTATTCTCGGTCATTTAGACGTTGTACCTGCTGGAGATAACTGGTCTTATGATCCATTTAAAGGAACGCTTGTAGACGGTAAATTATATGGTAGAGGAACAACAGATGATAAAGGCCCAATGATTGCTGCTCTTTATGCTGTAAAAGCGATTGTAGATTCTGGTGTAAAGCTTAATAAAAGAATTAGACTGATCTTTGGCTGTAATGAAGAAACAACGTGGAAGGGAATAAAATACTATGCTGAAAAAGAGGAGCATCCAACGATTGGATTTACTCCAGATGCTAATTTTCCTGTTATTCATGGAGAAAAAGGAATTCTTGTTTTTGAGATAAAAAAAGAATTTGAAGATCTTTTAGATGATGGCGGCATTGAAATCATCAGCATAAAAGGTGGAAATGCACCTAATATGGTACCTGATTACTGCGAAGCAAAGATTGTTGAAACGTATCCAATCGATGATATTATCGCTGCTTATATGGAAGATTTTGATGCAAAAATAGAATATGAAAGAAAAGATGGGATTACTACCATTAAGGCATACGGCGTTTCTGCCCATGGTGCAAGACCAGACACTGGTGTAAATGCGATATCTCATATGATGAATTTACTCAATGTACTAGATATTCAAATTGGTGATTTATCGAATTTTATAAGATTCTATGCTAATTTTATAGGACTTGATTATACGGGTAAAGGGCTTAATCTAGACTTTAAAGACAATTATGGTGAGCTGACTTTTAATGTGGGTAAAATAGATTTTTCAAAAGAGAGAGGAAGCATTGTTGTTAATATTAGATATCCAATTTCAGAAACATTAGAGCATGTGGAAGAAACTATCAAAGAAAATATTTTTCATTATGAGTACATAAACCATGATCATATGAAACCACTATACTTTGAAAAAGATCATCCACTGGTAACAACTCTTATGGATGTGTATAAAGAACATACAAAAGAAGATACAGAGCCTTTTACAATCGGTGGTGGAACCTATGCTAGAGCCATGGATAATATTGTTGCCTTTGGTGCTGCTTTTCCAAGCGATGGAAAACTTGCTCATCAAAAGGATGAATTTATTAGCATAGATAGTTTAATGAAAGCTGCTAAGATTTATGCTTCTGCTATCTACAAACTAGCAAAATAATGAAATTTCTTATTTTTATTCCACTATCCATTCTGTTACTATATCTATTATATATAAACGGACTGATATGGATTAGAGTAGGTTCCTGGCTACTTTTTATAGGAAAGAGATTTCCTAATGGCATAGACGCTAAGATAAAAAAAGGATCTGGAACGCTTCGAAAAGTAATTAAATTAAAAGAAGAAGGGATGTATTTATTGTTCCTTGATACCACTGAAACAACAGGCGATATCAATTGTAAGATAAAAAGGGGAGAAGAAGTCATTCTCTACTTAGATAAAATAAACAATGAACAAACAATTTATTTATCAAAAAATGAAAGATATCATATGATTATATCTATAAGACATTTTTCTGGAGAGTTTAAATGCAGGATAAGTAAAATGATGGTATAGAAAATTTAAAATCTATAAATATACGTGAACATAAAAAAATAATACTAATTTATTTTTTGACATTTTGAAAAAATAATGCTATAATTTAGTTGTAAAAAGCGGTGAACCCTACCATAAGTGGGAAACTAAAAAAGCGGTGAACCCTACCATAAGTGGGAAACTAAAAAAGCGGTGAACCCTACCATAAGTGGGAAACTAAAAAAGTATGGGTAAACGATATGTTTACCCTATTTTATTTTAAAAGAGGTATTTTATGAAATTATATACTGTAGATAAAAACTATATGGAATATTTAAAAACTATTGATAATAGAGTATCCGATTGCTCAGGTATGAAAGAAAAAAGACCTTTTATTGGAATAGTTTTAAATATTAATAATATAAATTATTTTGCACCATTATCATCACCAAAGGATAAATTTTTGACAATGAAAAATATGGAAGATTTTATCCGAATTAATAATGGTCAATATGGAGCAATTAATTTAAATAATATGATTCCAGTAGATACAAAATTATTAACTAAAATCAATTTAAAAATTGAACAAGATGATGATTTAGAATTAAAAAAATATAAATCATTATTAATTAAACAAATTAATTGGATAAATAAAAATCAATCTATTATTAAGAATAAAGCTTTAAAATTATATTTAAAAATAATAAATGATGAAGCAAGAGAAAGTCTAAAAAAAAGATGTATTGATTTTAAAATAATTGAAAAAGCTCATATTACATACTTTGAAAAAAACAAATAAAATTATAAAACCAAAAGAATCTAAGCTGTTTAGATTCTTTTGGTATTTATATCTGAAATGTTCTATCATATTTTTTATAAACATCCTTAGGAAGTTTATGAGATACTGTAATAATTGTTTTTGATTTATCTTCTAAGATAATATCTTCTAATTCTTCTGTAGACTTTTTATCTAAATTTGCTGACATTTCATCTAATATTAGAATAGGACTCTCTTTTATAAGTCCTCTTGCTAAACTAATTTTTTGTTTTTCACCTCCAGAAAAATTCTGACCTCCATCTTTAATCATGGTATTTAATCCTTCTGGTAGTTGATTTACAAGCTCCTCTAATCTACATTTCTTAATTACTTCCTCAATTTTTTCATCAGGATACTCTTTATATAAAGTAATATTATGAAGTAAGCTGTCATTAATTAATCGCACATCTTGACTTACATAACTCACAATATCAGGTATGGAATGAGGATCTATATTCCTTATACTGATATCATTATATAAAATATCACCTGTAAATGCTTTATTAAACTGACCCATTAAAAGCATTAATAAGGTGCTCTTTCCTGACCCATTATCCCCCATAATCAAATGACTCTCTTTTTCTTTAAATTCAAGATTCACATGATCTAATACTACTTTATCCTTATAAGAAAAACTGAGATTTTTCACTTTAATATCTCCAGATTCTGCCTTTTGAAGTATTTCTTCTCGATGCAAATCTTTTAACATCGCATCATATTTTTCTTCAACACCTTTTGCTGATTTTAAGCCAACAATGAGATCCGAAGCTCCCATAATCGGTCCAATAATTTTCCCAGCAATCTGACCAAAAGCTAGGACAATGCCCGTGCTAAAATGACCCTTTATTACAAAATAAGAAGCTGCTCCCATAATAATAAGTGTGGTTACGACACCTGCAAATTCATTGATGCTACTAAAAGCAACCTGCTCATCAAGTACTCCTTTTTTTAGAGATTCTGTTATTTCACTCTGCTTTTGATGCTTTTCTTTCATTTCTTTTTCAATAGCATAGGTCTTTATTAAACGAAAGCAGCTGATAGCGTTATTTATTTCTCCTGTATAATCTGAAAGACTGTTAGAATATTTAGTTGTCACCGCTTCCATTTTTTTTGCCATTTTCTTTACCACAACAGATGTTGTAATACCCAAAACAATGATAACAAGAAGCATAAAAGGCTCTAAAATAAAGCTGGTTATCACAGCAGCTGAAAAAGTGAAAACAATGGTAGGTATTCTAAGAATATTATTGAAATAAAGCTGATCTAATACATCTAAATTCTGAAGAAAATCATTCATATATTCTGCACTCTCTTTGGATTCAAAGCGAAACACATCCTTACTGAGTACATAGGAAAGTAGATCACATTTCACATGATTTCTAGCATTCATACTTATTTTATTCTTCACTCTTCCTAAAATATAAGAAAGAATAGTAGAAAGAGCAATAAATAAAATACTACCGAGTAACAGCTTTAAAAGAAAAGAAAGATCTCCCTTAATCGCAGAATCAATCATTCCACTAAGAATAAATGGAAATACCATTCCCATTCCTGCTGATATAACAGCTAGTATAATAAATAAAGAAAATAACGGCTTATTTTCTGTAATATACCTATGCATCTCTTACTCCTTTTCTTATTAGTTTTATCCTCTATTTTAAATATCGTCAATAAAAAAAGAAGCATTAGCTATTAACTGCTAAATACTTCTTTTCTCTTTCTAATATAACCTTTGAATACGTTGTCTTATAAGTACCATGTTTTCTAAAGTACTTTCTCATTCCACCATCCCCACGATTATACGATGTCAGCATCTTATGATCATTTTTATATAATCGATTTAGAATGGATAAATACTTTACTCCTAATCCTATATTATAATTTGGATCAAATATATTATCTGGATTATATTTTAAGTTCATTTCCTTTCCATATTCTACAGCAATCCATTTTTCTGTCCCTGGAATAATCTGCATATATCCTCTATCATTTGATGTTCCTACTAATGTTCTTTTAAAATCACTTTCAATTTCTATCATTGCTAAAATTAGTGATGCCCTAATATTATATTGCTTTGAATACTTTAGTATTATTTCTGCTTCTTGTCTATTAAGTGGTGTTAATTCCGTTATCTCTCGTATGTTTTCTTCGTCCTCTATGCTTACTATATACGGTATATTTTGTATATTATCAGTCATAATATTTACGGTTGTAAAATTTAAAATCATAGCAAGCATGGGAACAACCATCATTAATCTACTCATGTTCCTCCTTTTTGCAACATTGATAAATATTATATCATGTAAAAAAAATATTGCAAATTAAATAAGAAAATGTAATATTTAAACTGTTGTCTCTATCCAAAATAATTGCTATTTAATTTCACAAAAAAGATAAGAGCTTTAACCCTTATCCCATTTTTTAATATTATAACATATTTATAATTTAAAGTGAGCTACTTCATTTTGTAATTCACTAGCAATTTCTGCTAAGTTTCCACTAGCAGATGATATATTATTGATTGACTGTGTTTGCATTTCAACACTTGCACTAGCTTCTTCTGTTGTAGCTGCATTATCTTCAGCAATAGTTGATAATCTTTGAATAACACCTATTATTTGAGTATTTTTTTCCTTAATAATTTCAGAATGTTTATTAATTTTTTCTACCACTACCCTACTTTTTTCAACAGCTTCTTCTATATCATTAAATTTATTTTGAGTTATAACAGTTTGTTTATCTTGTACCTCTACAATTTTTGCTACATCTTCCATTGTATCCACTGCATTTTGTGATTCCTCTTTTAATCCCACTATAATCGTTCTAATTTCATCTGTAAACTTTGTACTATCCTCAGCCAGTTTTCTAATTTCTTCAGCAACTACCGCAAAGCCTTTCCCAGCTTCTCCAGCTCTTGCTGCTTCAATTGCAGCATTTAAAGCGAGTAAATTCGTCTGATCTGCAATAGATTGTATCATCTCAGAAGCATTAGAAATACTTTCTGCACTTTTATTCGTTTCCAGAATAATTTTATTTACAAATCCTGCTGCTTCTCTACTTTCATTTCCTGTCTTAATTAATTCTTCTAATGCATTTTTTCCTTCATCCTTTTTGCTATTAATATCCTTAGTCACAAGTTCTAATTCATCAAGAAGGTCTACCATTTCATTTAGTGACTGACTATTTTCTTCAATATTTTCAACCGCTTCAGTAGTATCTTGAGCTTGTCCTGATGCACTTTCTGCAATATTACCAACAGCTAGAGCAACTTCTTTTGCACTTTCATTTGTACTTTGTGCAGTAGCTGTGAGTTCTTCAGCCGTCGCTGCTGTATTTCCTGCTTGAGATGAAATATTACTAATTATTATTTTCAAATTTCTAATCATAAGATATATAGACTGAAACATTGCACCTATTTCATCATTATTATTCAACCACTTATCTGCTTTTTCCTTTTCTTCTGATACATCCAAATTATAATTTGAAATCTTGTTCATCGCACTTTGAATAATAGCTAAAGGTTTTAAAAATCTTCTACTTACAAAATATACTGTTAACCCTAAAATCACACAAGTTAAAGAATACATAAGGATAAAAATAATTGTTACACCTCTAGTTTTAGACTTCACATAATTTTCAGGCACCGATGCTGCCACTGACCAATTACTAATAGGAACGTTAGTATAACACACATATTTTTTCTTACCATCATATGTATATTCTTCTGTTCCTGTTTTTCCAGCAACCATGTTTTTAGCTATTTCAGTAATTTCCCCAGAAGAATCAAATATGTTTTCTTTTAACATTTTACTTTTATCACGATGATATATATTTAATCCAGTACTATCAATCATAAATACTGTACTATCATCACCTATTTTTATCGTATCTAAAATTTCAGATAATTTATCAATAGAAATATCAACACCAGTAGCACCTATATTCTTTCCATTTTTAAATATTGGATTAACTACAGTTGATGTGATAGCATGATTTGTAATATCTTCAAAAGGTGTTGTAATATAGATTGATTTATTTTCTACTGCTGTTTTATACCAATCATAAGACATTAAATCATAGTCATCACCTACCTTATAACTTTCATCATTCGTAATCAAATTATTACTATTTCTCAAAGCTATATAAGAAAGAACTAATTCATCATCACTCTTTTCTATATTTTGAAGTGTTTTTACAACAGTTTGATACTCAGTGACTTCTCTAGTTTTATCTTTATCTTTTATATAATTACATGCATCAATATAATTTTTTATAGATTCTGACTCCCCTATAATTTTTGAAACTTGAGCTTTTTCTGTTAAAAAAGAATTTATTTCAGCTGCTGCTGTTTTTGCTTCTAAAGATAACTGCTCTTTCACCATATTTTCAACAATATGAACCACTTTACTATTTATAATAAATCCTCCTATTATAAATACAATTACTAATAAACCAATAACTGTAAAAGATATTTTACTTGAAATAGAAATTTTCATTCCTTTTTTATTTTCAACTTCTCTATGTTTTACCACAATAATCTTCCTTTCTTCCATTTAAATTCTTATAAATTTACATTAAATTTATCGACATACAATTTAATTTATTAACTCAGTATGTTTAAAAATTATTATTTTGTTTCATATCAGTTTATTTCTTCTAATACTTATCTAATATTAAAACTTCTAATTTTTTTCTCTTTATAATATCAAATATAAAGAGGTGAACATATGGCAGAAAGATACAAATAACAGAAAAAAAGGAAGACGAAACACTAAAAAAGTTCAAAGAAAAAGAAAAAATAACCAGATACTAAGAGTCGAAGAAATATGTGATACTATAAATTCTTTAGCCCACAAATAATTATGAGTATAACAAAAAGAAAGTGGATAGCTGATATTTTAAGTTGAATTAGTATAAAAAAAACAAGGTAGAATACTTTTTAGTACTTACCTTGTTTTCTACATCTTGATTACTAATCTTCTTTCTTTTTCTCCTTCTTTAAACTAAAATAAAAACGAACACCATCTTCTGTATTTTCTGCTCCATAACTTCCATGATGAGCATCGATAATATTTTTAACAATGGATAGACCAAGTCCAATATCTCCTTTGCTTCTATTTCGTGAATAATCCACTCGATAAAATCGATTCCATACTTTTTTAATCTTATCTTCTGGTATTTGATCTCCTTTATTTTCAACAGAAAACACAATATCTTCTTGATCTTCTATACGAATTATAATACTTTCATTTTTAATTGAATGCCTAATAGCATTTTTGATATAATTGGTAATGACCTGATCAATTCTAAATTCATCTGCAAATACAAATATTTCTTCTTTTTCTTTTATAAATTCAATACGTAAATTCTTTTCTATTAGAGAATATTCAAATTTATTAATGCTATCTGAAATATGCTTTACTATATCAAATACTTCCTTATGTATTTTAAAATTTTCAGATTCTAATTTAGAAAGTTCTAGCATATCAATAACAAGAGCATCCATTTTCTTTGTTTCATCGATAACAACATCTAAATAATAATTATTATCATCAAAAATACCATCTTTTACACCCTCTACATAGCCTCGTATGATGCCAAGTGGCGTTTTGAGTTCATGGCTTACCCCACTAACAAATTCCTGTCTTAAATTCTCTAAATGTCTCTCTCTTTCAATATCATCAATCAGTTTTTTATTTGCATCTTCTAATTCTCTAATATTATTCGACAAATTAGTAGATAAAATATTTAAGGATTCAGATAAACTACCGAGCTCATCATTTCTTTTGATTGAAATTTTTTCACTAAAATCCAAGTCTGCCATCTTTTTTGCCTTATTGGTAATGAGAAGAATCGGTTTTAAAAGAGCAGAAGAATAGAAATAAGAAAGAAAAATAATAAGAATTAAAGAAGTTAATAAAATATATTTCTGATAATCCGATAATAGCCTTTTTGCCTCTATGATATGTCTTTCTGAACCTACTGCAATAACTACTTCTTTATTATTATTAATTAAAATTGGATGATAAAACACCAGTTGATTTAAGAGTTCATCTTCATAGACTATTTCATATTCTCCGTTCTTATCTAAGAGTTTATACTTCTCTCCATAGTCAAATATAAAATCCAACACCACAGTTCGAATCGGCTTTTTATAAATTGGTGAATTGATTTCATAATAATTAGGCAGTTTATATCCGAGCACTTTTCCTTCTATGATCTTTCCATTAAAATCCTTTTTATACGTAATAATTGGAGTATTATTCTTATACATAGTAAAAGGTTTAAAAATCACCTTTGTATTAGGCCATATAAAACCCTTTGCCTTAATCGTATCACCTATTTGCAACGGAAGAATCGAACGAGCATTTTCATTTAATAAATGATTGATTTGAAGGGTATATATTTTATTATTCTTATCTTCTATAATAATCTCATAAGTCTCTTCTGTTTTATCAATAGCATATTTATTAAGCACCGCTATTTCTGTATCATTTAGAGTACTAAATAGATTAATATTTTCCAGTAATTGTTCTTTATCCCATGAAAAATAATAGTAATCATAGGCAAACTTTTCAATATTCTTATTAATAGAATTGATCTTATCATCAATGTAAAAGGATTTAAAAAACATTCCTTCTAGTAAGAAGGCAATGATTAAGAAAACCATGAAAACAACAAAGGTAATAAGCGTCATTCTAGTGACTAAACTATCTTTTTTCACTATTTTACCTCAAACATATAACCTACTCGAATAATCGTTTTAATCATCTTAGCATAAGGCCCTAGCTTAAATCTAAGTTTCTTGATATGAGTATCTACCACCCTAGAATCTCCATCAAAATCATATCCCCATACCCTATCGAGTATATTATCTCTAGTACACACTCTATTTTTATTTTCTATTAGATAGTAAAGGAGTTCATATTCCTTTGGTGATGTGCTAATCGGTGTATCATCAATGGATACTTCATAGGATAATTTATTAATTCGTATTCCTTTAATGCTGATAATACCTTCTCGATTGGAGGTATTCCCTGTTACTCTTTTTAAAAGCGTATTCGCTCTAGCTACCAGTACTTTTGGGCTAAAAGGTTTTGTTACATAATCATCCGCACCAAGCTCAAATCCTAGGAGCTTATCTTCTTCTTCTGATTTTGCTGTTAATAAAATAATGGGTACAGAAGAGATATTTCTAATATACTGACATACCTCCCAGCCATAGATCTCAGGTATCATAATATCAAGTATCACAATATCAATATTCTCTCTTTCAAATATCTTTATTGCATCTCTTCCATTATCTGCTTCCAGTACAGTATAATCATCTTTTTTAAAATAAAGAGCAACCAGCTCTCTTATCTTATCCTCATCCTCTACAATTAATATTTTTTTCATAATATCCTCTCTTTATATTTATTATATCAAATATAAAAGGTATTTTATATTAAAAAACAATTTAAAATATATATTTATAAAATAGTTGATATTTTTCAAAATTTCGTGCAATCTAAAGTTAGAGTTTAGATTACAAGGAGGAAGGATTATATATTTATTAATAGAGCGTTAGAAAATATTATAAAAGAAGCATCCAATACTTATCCTGTGTTATTACTAACAGGTCCTAGACAAATAGGGAAAACCACTTTATTAGAAAAAATAGCGAATAAGGATAGAACGTATATTACTTTAAGAGATCCTTTCATTCGATTACTTGCCAATGAAGAACCTAGTTTATTTCTTCAGCGATATACACCACCTATTATTATCGATGAAATACAATATGCACCGAATCTACTTCCTTATATAAAAATATATGTGCACCGTCATAAAAAAAATGGTGATTTTTGGTTTATTACTTCACAAATGTTTCAAGAAGTATCAGAAAGTTTAGCTGGAAGAGTTGGTATTATCCCAATGCAAGGATTATCATTATCTGAAATACAAGGAATCAAGAATGAACCCTATAATTTTGATATTAAAAGGCTAATAAATAGACTAAAAAAGTCAAAGAAAATGAACTTACAAGAAATCTACCATATTATTCATAAAGGATCCATGCCTGCATTATATAAAAATAAGCAGAGCATAGAAAGATATTATGCTTCCTATGTAGATGCTTATATTAATAGAGATATAAAGCAATTCACAGAAGTATCCAATGGACTCGATTTTTATAAATTTTTAGTAGCTTGTGCTGCTAGGACAAGCCAAATGCTAAATTATTCAGATATCGCAAAAGATGTTGGAGTTTCCGCTCCAACTATAAAAAAATGGATTTCTCTTTTATGTCTTAATAGAGCCTTATTCTAATAATGCATTAAAAAGAATTATTAAAGCACCTAATATGTAATTTATGGATACGGGTCTATGTGCCTATTTCACTCGATGGACTAGTAGTAGTGCTTTAGAAGTATCTGCAATGTCAGGCGCTTTTTTTGAAACATTCGTTGTTTCAGAAATCATCAAAACATATATTAATGAAGGAAAGAGACCTCCAGTATATTATTATAGAGATAGTGATAAAAAAGAGATTGATTTAATCATTGAAGAAAACGGCATGCTTCATCCAATCGAAATTAAAAAAACGGCAAATCCATCAAAAAAATCATTTAAAAACTTTAATGTACTAGAAAATAAAGGATTAAATATTGCTGGAAAAGCTGTAATATGTATGACGGATGATCTAATACCAATACAACCCAATCATTTGGCTGTACCTGTTTGGTTATTATAAAAAATCGGGTAATCTAAAGTGTGAGTTTAGATTACCCGTATTTTATTTCTTGCCATATTTTTTCATAAGATTTAATTTATAAGAATTGACCTGAAGATTATTCGTCTTTTTCTCTTTAATAATCTTTTCTTCTTTTCTTTCTGTTTTCTGTTCTTTCTTTTGAAGTTCATTAATAAGAACCTCTATTTTATCAGAAAACTGAGATTTTTTAGCAAGATGATATTTTTCCTTTATCAGATTTAAATCATTCTTTGCAAATGCACAGATAATCTTTGCTTCTCTTTCTGTAATCTGTTCATCGACTAATTCCATGACCTCTTCAATCGGAATATGATCAATCACATCCTTTGCCTTAATAATGGTTCCAGGTTTTATTCCACTTTCTGTTTTAATAACACCCTTTTTTCTTAGAGAATAAAATGTACTCCTTGCTGTTATTTCATCTACACCCATATCATTTGCAAGATCGGAAAGGCTAATACTCTCTTCTTCACTTTGGTCATACATAGAAAGTGCAATGCAGCACATTTTTTCATATATGGATAAATCATCTCTTTTTAAAATATTCGATGAAACAATAAAGTAGTCCATAAATCCTCCCTAATTGAACATTACTTTTTCATTATTAAATAATACTTTTATAATATAAATACATATGCCAGTGAATACCAAAGATGAAACACATGATATACCAAACTGCATTCCTGTAAGTTCAAAGACAAATAATTTCTTCATGGCAATAATGGATCCGTAAATTGGTACTGCAAATTTCCAGCTAGCAATGGCACCTTCAAGATACATTGTTGAAAAACCAGCAATCATAACTACTAAATACACGGGTGATATATACGTATTTGCTTCTTTTATTGTCTTAGAAATAATTGAAATCACACAAACAATTGCAACATATACTGATACAAGAGTGAGCATAATAAAAATTAAATACGTAAACTCTTTTGCCGTAAATTTAAGAGCACTGATTTCTATTCCATCTGATTGGAACATTTTTCCTGCATAAGGAATAGAAGCGATAATTCCAATAAATGATGAAAGCGATGTAATAATCGCAATAATGCCCAGTGATATTACCTTACCTATCGCAAGCGTTTCTCTTTTAATCGGCGTCAGTAGCATCGCTGCCATTGTTTTTCTTTCTTTTTCTCCAGCAATCATATCAGGCCCTACACTCATTGCTCCACTGAATAAAAAGATGGCTATCAGCATTGGAAATAATATACCAAAACCTTTTCCTTCTGTTTTCCTATCATCTTGTATAGAATCATTTTCTACCCCTTTATTAATAGTAAAGACATTTAAATGATCTTTATTTCCTATTCTTATACCGAGTAATTGATCTTTATATGCTGAAAGAAGACCATCAATTTTATGTCTTGCTCTTAAAGAAAAATCTTCTCCCTTATTATAATATCTCTCTATATTTGGTGCATTGTAATTTTCAATCATTTGATCAAAATCTTTATCAAATTGTAGAATAATTTCAATATCACCTTTGATTAAATCCTTCTCATAATTTTCTTTTTTATCATCTACAAATTTAAATTTATCTGTTGAATCCTTTACAAACTCAACAAAAGAATTTGGTGCATTAATACAAACAATATCAGGCACATTCTCTTTTACAGAATCTATCTTACTATTTATCATAAAGCCCATTAAACTATACATAATAAATATACTAAGAGCTGGTAAAATCATTGTAGTAAAAACCAGTCTTCTATCCGTAAAGATTCTTTTTAATTCCTTTTTTATTACAGTAAATATTCTTTTATCCATTTATTTTTCCTTTACATCATAATAATACTTAAAGAAAGCATCTTCTAAGGATGAAGTATTTGTATCCTCAAGAATTTCTTCCAATCTTCCTTCTTTTACAAACTGTCCATCAATTATAATACCAATATTATCACATAATTTTTCTACTACTGCCATAATATGAGTAGAAATAATAATACATTTTCCTTTATTTTTTAAATCCATTAAATACTCAGTAACTGATCTGGCTGTTATAATATCCAATCCATTTGTTGGCTCATCAAATATAATAACCTCTGGATCATGAATCAAACTCACTGCTATTGATAATTTCTGCTTCATTCCAGTAGAAAATTCAGCAATCTTTCGATCAGCAAATTCTTTAATATCAAAATAATCAAATAAAGCATCTCTTCTATTGATAATATCTTCATCTCTCATATTATGAAGCTTTCCAAAATAAAATATTGTATCATTCGCAGTAAAATGAGTATCTAGTTTTAACTCATTTGTTAAGAAAGCAATATTCTTTCTAACATTTTCAGACTCTTTAATCGTATCATAGCCCATAATTTCAACACTACCTGAAGTTGGCTTAATAAGAGTCGAAATACATCGAAGTGTTGTTGTTTTACCTGCTCCATTAGGGCCTAAGAGCCCGTAGATTTCACCTTTTTTCGCAGTAAACGAGATGCCTCCTACAGCCACTTTGATATTAGACTTTATATTATCCTTCTTCATCTGCTTTTTACTGAGTTTAAATTCTTTTCTTAAATTATTTACATTAACCATATTATCCCTCATTTATAATTTGATGAAATACTTTTTTACCTTTTTTAATCATCGCCTTATTATCTGTAAAATCTTTTGTGCTAAGAGTATAGAAAGAATCTGTTATTTTTTCATCATTTAATGAAATTCCATTTTGCTTCATCAGTCTCTTTCCTTCTCCCTTAGATTTTAATAAACCAAGTTCTACCATGATATCCAAAAGCTCTCTACCCTCAGCCTTTAATGTAGTCTTTGGTACGTTTTCACTATTAGCCCCTGAGAATAATGCCTTTGCAGCCTCAAGTGATTTATCTGCATCTTCTTTTCCATGAACTAATTTTACAAACTCATATGCAAGAACTTCCTTTGCTTTATTGATTTCAGCACCTTCCAGTGATGATAGTCTTCTCACTTCATCCATTGGTAAGAAGGTTAAAAGACATAAGCAGTTATGAACATCTGCATCATCAATATTTCTAAGGTATTGAAACATTTCATATGGTGATGTCTTTTCTTTATCAATCCATATGGCTCCTTTTTCTGTTTTACCCATCTTTGTTCCTGTTGATGTTGTAAGAAGCTTAAATGTTAGTCCATATACATCCTTTTGCTCTTTCTTTCTCACTAAGTTAACACCAGCAATAATATTAGACCATTGATCATTTCCACCAAACTCCATCTTACAATCATGTCTTCTATTAAGCTCTAAAAAGTCATATCCCTGCATAATCATATAGTTAAACTCTAAGAATGAAAGACCTTTTTCCATTCTGCTCTTAAAACATTCTGCTGCAAGCATTTTATTCACATTAAACTGCGATCCAATATCTCTTAAAAATGGAATATAATTGAGATTATCAAGCCAATCTGCATTATTTACTGCAATCCCCTTTTCTCCATCAAGTACTAAGAATCTCTTCATCTGATCTAACATTTTATTACCATTTGCTTCTATTTCAGCAGGTGTTAGCATTTTTCTCATATCCGTCTTTCCAGATGGATCGCCAACTTTTGCTGTTCCACCACCAATCAGCGCAATTGGAATATGACCTGCCTTTTGCATATGCATCATAACAATAATTTGAATAAAATGTCCTATATGAAGAGAATCCGCTGTCGGGTCAAATCCAATATAGAATTTAATTTTCTCATTTTCAAATAATTCCTTTACTTCTTTCTCATGAGTAATTTGTTCTATAAACCCTCTTTCTTTTAATACATCAAAAGCATTCATTTTAACCTCCAAAAAAATAAAACTCTTCGCCAAAGGACGAAAAGCTCGTGGTACCACCTTAATTTAAAACACATCGTGTTTCCTCTAATCTTTAACGCAGATATACGAAATAGTTTCCTATTTATACTCCAGACCCGTATTCATAATATCTTTTAAATATTTTCCACCAACCAATATCTCTCTTGATAAAATAATATTATTACTTCAATCCTTCATCGTGTTCATTATTATACAAGTAATCCTAGTAAATGTCAATTACTTCTTAATTTCTTCATCCATAATATAATTGAATAATTCAATAATTTTTAAATCTTTTCTTACGGTAAGATCATAAAATTCATCCCCCACCTGAATAATAGGCTTTGTTGGATAATTAACATCTACATAGACAATCTTACCTTTTTGTCTAGTATTTAAAAGAACCTGCTTTCCAATATAGAAATCTGCTAAATTCTTTACTAATATATAAACAACTTTACTATCAAATGTCTTTCCTGAATTCCAAAGAAGGTATTCAGCCGCTTCAAAAGGAGAAACCCTAACCTTATATGATCTTGTATTCGTCATTGCATCAAATACATCACACACCATAATAATTTTTGCAAAATCATGTATTTGTGATTCTTTTAATCTAAGAGGATAGCCAGAACCATCAATTCTCTCATGATGTTGAAGGGCTGCATATTTTATAGCATTTGTAACACCTTTTGTTTTTAGAAGAATAGAATAGCCAAGCTGTGAATGCTTTTGCATAATATCCAATTCTTCTTTTCTAAGAGGAGTTTCTTTATTTAATATAAATTCAGGTATTTTCATTTTACCAATATCAAATAAAAGGGCTGCTTGAGCGAGTTCATTTAATTCCTCCATGGAATAGCCAAGCCATTTACCTATCATAGTTGCTAAAATAGATACTCTTAATGAATGTTCAAAAGTATAATCATCGGATACTTTAAGCTGAGAAAGTCTCATTAATACATCATCATTTTTAATCATATCAGGGAGAGCTTTTGTAATATCTGCTCTTATAGAATCAATATCGAGTTCATCACTTGTCTTAATTTTTTCAAAAGCCATCTTCGTATGTTCTATAAGATCTACATGCTTTTGATCAATAGGCGTATTTCCTTCACCAGTAATCACATTAATTACCATATTTTGATTATACTCACTCTTTAGAGTCTCTTCAAGATTTTTAATCTGCTTTTGTGATTCTTTAATATCTTTTATAAGAGTCTCTCGATCAAATTCTTTCTTTGACAGCTCCTCATCATGTTCAATAAAATATGGATCGGTTAAAGATGCACAAGATTCATCTGATATATAAATTTCTTCTACACCTAGACGATTCATTAATTTAATTTGTCTTTCCGTTATTTCTATATTAGCATTTAAAAGCTCTACATCACTATTGCCTAAAAAAATAGGCATTGCCAGTACCATTCCTACTTTAACTTCACTAATAGGTATTTTTTTCATATCTCCTCCTGATCCCTATATACATTATATAATATTATGTACATAAAGAAAATACAATTTATTAAAATATCGGTTGTTTTTATATATTTTTTTATTCATTAATTATTTTTATAATAGATTTCATAAAATAATCCACCTCTGAAATTGTATTAAAATGAGAAAAACTGATTCTAAGCGTTCCGTTAGGATAAGTGCCTACTGTTTGATGTGCAAGATAAGAACAATGAAGCCCTACCCTATGCTCAATATGATATATACTAGATAGCTCAAAAGAAATTTCTGAGCTCTTTTCCTTAAAATCAAGAGATATGACAGCGGTTCTATTTTTTGTATCTTTTAAACCAATAATATTATCGAAAGGATAGTGCTTAAAAAAATAATCCACTAGCTTCATTTCTTCTTGATAAATGTGTTTAATCCCCTTTTCTTTTATATAGTGAAGCGCTGCATTTAGTCCATAAATACCTACAATATTCTGCGTTCCAGATTCATATTTATCAGGCATAATCGTTGGCTGATATTCCAAATCTGATTTACTTCCTGTACCGCCTTCAATAAAAGGCTTTACCTTTTTTACAGTATCTGGCTGTATTAAAAATCCGCCAATGCCACTAGGCCCTAATAGCCCTTTATGACCTGTAAAACATAGAATATCGATATAATCCATTGAAATATCAATCACACCTGCTGTTTGGGCGCTATCCACAATAAATAAAATATTCTTTGATTTTAAATACGTTCCAATTTCTTTTATATCATTCACAGCGCCTGTTACATTGGAGCCATGAATCAACACCACTGCTTTTGTAGAGGGCTTTATTTCCTTTTTTATATCTTCTAAATGAACATAACCATATTTATCTGCCTTTACAATGCTCTTTTGACAGCCTATGGAATGAATCGGACGAATCACTGAATTATGCTCCATAGATGATGTAATAATATGGTCTTCCTCTTTTAATAAGCCTTTTAAACAGACATTCATACTCTCTGTAATATTCTTTGTAAACACCACATGATCTGGATAGTTAAAATGAAATAATTCACATAGTAGTTTTCTTGTTTCATAGACTACTCTTGATGCATTTAATGTGTTTTTATAGGCTGCTCTACCTATATTACTGCCATTATATAAGATATAATCACTCATTGCTTTTGCTACACTCTCTGGTTTTGGAAAAGAGGTAGCTCCATTATCAAAATATACTCTTTTCATAATCACCTCTTCTGTATTTTATCATCATTTACTAATAAAAAATCATTGAAAATTTAAATACTTAATTTTTAAAAATAGTTTTTTTCTATGATATAATAAATTGAGGTGAGATGATGGATAATAAAAATTTCTGGAATAAATATGCAAAGCATTATAGCTTTTTTATGAGAAAAGCTGAAAATAGCTATAAACATCTAATTAAAATAATAAAACCCTATTTGAATAAGGATATGAAAGCACTTGAAATAGGTTGTGGTACAGGACAAATTAGTTTTCTTTTAGAAGATCATTTAAAAGAGTTAATCGCAACGGATTTTTCTGAAGAAATGATTGCTATCTGTAATAAAAACAATACATCAAGCATTCAGTTTCAAGTAGAAGATGCTACTGATTTATCCTTTAAAGAAAGTACCTTTGATATTGTTATTATGGCTAATGTACTTCATATTATGCCAAATCCTGATAAAGCCCTTAATGAGATAAAAAGAGTCTTAAAGCCCAATGGAATACTATTTGCTCCTATTTTTGTAAATAATAAAAATAAATTTAATCCAAAACTTCTTATTTTAGAAAAACTCGGCTTTAAAACCTATATGAAAACAAATAGCAAGGGTTATATTAATTATATACAAAATCAGAATATAGAAATTATCTATACAGAAACCATCGAATCGAGTCCACTGGATGAATGTGTTGTCATAGGAAGAGTAAAGGAGTAGAAGATGAAAAGAAATGTATTTGATGATATAAAATATTTATATATTAATCTACCAGAAGATTTACAAAGACTCAAAGATATTGGAGATTTTGATACATTAAAAAAAATTATTGATATAAAGGCTAAAAAAACAGAATATGAGCCGCTGAAAAGAAGATTACTTCTTGAAAAATATATTGTAGATACCTATCAGGATGAATATATTTATACTTTAAAAGAAGGATTTGACTATGCAAGTAGTAGATTAAATGATTTTTCTTATGAAGAGTTTTTAGATCTTATTGATAATGGTAGTATTGATTATATTTATAAAAATAAAGAGATGTATTTACTCGATAGCTTCTATGATAATATTATAAAAACAGTAAAAGGAATGGCTGAAAGAGAGAAAAAAGCATCAAAATCTGGTGTAGATGAAGGAGTGAGCGTTCAATCAAAAGTGCTTGAACATATGATTGATCAGATGGCAAAGGAAAAAGAAGTCAAGATTAAATATGAAGTACTAACCGAGCTAAGAATTCATAAAGAGGCTCTTAGAGTAGGAGAAAAAGTAAAGGTTCATCTACCGATTCCAATGGAAGGGCATCAAATCAGTGAAGTAAAAATTTTATCCAATGATCATATAAAAATGTCAGATAAAGATCATCTATCACAAACAGTATACTTTGAAAAAGAGCTTCAAAAAGAGGATGTATTTAAAGTGCACTATGAATTTATCAATACATCTAAGTATGTAGAGCTAGATCCTAAGAAAGGCTCAGATAAGGATTTAGATTTTATGGTAGAAGAAAAGTTTCCTCATATTGTATTTACGCCATATCTAAAAGAGCTTTATAAAGAAATTATAGGAAGTGAAACAAATAAAATCATTATTGCTAGAAAAATATATGATTATATTACAAAGAATGTAAATTATTCTTTCTTAAGACCTTATATTACTTATACGAATATTCCTGAATATACAGCAGTTAATCTAAAAGGAGACTGTGGATTTCAAGCACTACTTTTTATTACACTCTGTAGAATGGCTAAAATACCTGCTATATGGCAGTCTGGTATGTATATTAGTGATAAAAAAGGATTAAATCATGACTGGGCTAGATTCTATGTAGAGCCTTATGGATGGGTATTTGCTGATGCTTCTTTTGGTAATTCAGGATTTAAAACAAGTAATTTTAAAAAGCATGATTTTTATTTTGGTAATTTAGAACCATTTAGAATTGTCTTTAATAATGACTATTACGTACCACTTGATCCAAGAAAAGAGCAGTATAGAAAAGATCCTTATGATAATCAAAATGGAGAAGTAGAATATAAGGACTATGGTCTGAAAGCGACTGAATTTACAACGACTACCACTATTATTAAGGAAGAGATTTTAAAATAAGTATTGGATATTGAATATAAAATATTATTTGTTATACTGTGGATAGGGAGGTAGATATGAAAAAGAAAGCAATCCATCTTATTATTTATCTTATGATGCTAGTTACATTATTTTATAATATCAATAGCTCTTTAAGATTTACTATGATGATCATTGGATTTATTGTTCTATTTTTAATATCAAATAGAAAAGAAATCAAAAAATTATATCCTACGAATATCACAAAAATACTGATTTTTAGTATTCCAATATCCATGATACTATTTTCTATACTATGGCGTTTTAATCTACAGTATGTGATTAATAATTTTATTTTAGATTTTATTTCTATTGTTTTATTTGGTCTTTCTACACTTATTATTACAACAGATATAACATATAGTATATTGCAATCTAAAAATAGATTAAATGAAACAGAACACAATATAAAATACAGTATTTATCTTTTTAGTTTAATACTATTTACTATAGTATTTGACTCATTTTTATAACATACAATAAAAAAAGTGCTATCAAAGCACATATATCTTAGTCGGTATCTTGGTCGGTTAAGCGACTAAGATCTTTTTTTATATTTTTGATTTTTACTCTGTGGTTTATCTGGAATAGTCATTTCAATACAACCATAATCAAGTGCTGGCTTAATATAATTCTTTCTAACAGTAGGTTTATGCTTCAATTGTAAAAGAATCATTATTTCATTTGCAGTGCATTCTCTCCCATAACATTTAAGAGTTTTACTATATTTTCAGGTAAATCCACTTCTCTGTTTCCAACTACTTCTGTTTTTATCATCGTATCCAAAATAATTTCAAGCATAAACTCAACAAATGTAGAACTATCAGCCTCTTTATCAGATTTTCCTAATGCATTATAATATTCTAATTGTCTTGTTCTAATAAGCTCTTCTATTGGGAGCCAGTAGAAGATTTTTTTCCATTTTCCTAGAAGAATACTATGCCACATTCTTCCTATCCTTCCATTTCCATCTTGGAAGGGATGGATAAACTCAAACTCATAATGAAAAATAGCACTTTTTATAAGAGGATGCATATCAGAATTTTTATACCATTGAAATAAATTTTCTATGTGCATAGGCACAAATTTAGCAGGTGAAGCCATATGAACTAAATGATCACCATCAAAAACACCTACTCCACCAGAGCGAAATCTTCCATTTTCTTTTATTAAACCACTCATCATCACTTTATGAGCCTTTAGTAAATCATTTACTAACATAGGATTTATTAAAGGCATCATTTCATATGTTTGATAAGCATTTTTTACTTCTTTTATTTCATTAGGATTACCTAGTATTTTTTTTCCATCTAAAATTGCTGTTACTTGCTCAATAGATAAGGTATTATGCTCAATCGCAAGCGATGAATGAATCGTTTTAATTCGATTTTCTCTTTGGATTTTTTCATTTTCAAGCACAGTAATTTTACCAATCTCTTCACTTATATTTGCCAGTAGATTAGCTATTTTATTCGTCATATGAAATGGTGGCTTATATTCAGTCATTTTATTCTCCTATAACAATAATTGTTTATCTATGTATATTATACCATATTTTTATCCTGCTAAATACTCCATTTTAATCATAGTTACTGTCAAGTAATTATTGGCAAATATTTTAACTTTTTTTACATTCAAATTTACCATCTATTAAATTTAATGATTTTACAATGTTTCTAGTCATCTA
>PDWI01001361.1_pt1 | contig 39434 bp, 36 predicted proteins | sample 1430891 | NCBI WGS metagenome assembly PDWI01 (sample SAMN01162508, study PRJNA174530) | Oral metagenome, whole genome shotgun sequencing project. | biome: Marine environment; feature: Marine mammal; material: Swab sample of the gingival sulcus; isolation source: swab sample of gingival sulcus... | reverse complement strand
GGATTTAAGCCTCGAAATTGACAACAAAATATACATTATTGAGTTTAAAATGGGCGACGAAAACGCTTTAAAACAAATAAAAGAGAAAAAATATTACGAGAAATTCTTAAACCAAAACAAGGAAATTTATCTCGTTGGCATCAATTTCAGCGAAGAGGAGAAAAATATCAGTAACTTTGACTGGGAATTACAGAGCTAATGCTCTTCTCTGCGAAACAATCTGCTAAGTTTCCCAAAGCTAAAGTTTAATTTGAGTGAACGAGTTTTTGATTTCTTACAATAATCCAGATAATAACCGGAATTCCAATCAAGGCTGTTACTGAATTTATGGGCAAGGTGCTGTGCGTGCCGGGAAGTTGCGAAACAATATCGCTCAGAAGCATTAAAATTCCTCCGACGAGCATACATGCGTAAATCAGAATGTTATGATTTGCCGTTCTGAAAATCATTCTGGAAATATGCGGAACTGTAACGCCGAGAAATGCAATAGGTCCGCAAAAAGCGGTAACAGTGCCGGCAAGCAAACATGTGCTTATAAAAACAAGAACTCTTGCCTTTAAGATGTTTAAACCTAATGATTTTGCATAGTTTTCGCCCAGAAGCAAGATGTTTAGTTTTTTGGCAGAAAACATGGCAAGCAAAACACCCGACAAAACTCCGGGAATCATGACAGTGAGTTGTTTTTGGGTTATTCCGCCCAAACTTCCCATTGTCCAGATGACAAATGTTTTCAAGTTGGCAGCTTCGCTAAAAAATTGCAGGATTGTTACAATCGCACCGATTGCACTTCCGAAAAGAATGCCGAGAACCAAAATCGTCAGCACATCTTTTACCCGAAACGACACAAACAAAATGAGCAATAAAACAAAAGCTGCTCCGAGCCAAGCGGATAGAACAACTGCCCAATTGCCGACAAATCCGACAAAAGTGATTGCAAACAGCGAGCTTGTCCCAAGCACCACAAGCGCAACGCCTAAACCTGCGCCGGCACTGATGCCAAGCACATAAGGTCCGGCAAGCGGATTGCGAAATATCGTTTGCATAAGCAAACCGCCAAGCGACAAAGCCATGCCGGCAAAACTCCCTCCTATTGCCTTGGGCATTCTGATTTCTTTGACAATCGTTGTCCACTCCTCCCTCTGCGACTCGCCTCCTGTGATTATTTCAACAATTTCGCCAAAAGGAATCCGAACAGAGCCTAAGAGAAGATCCATGACAAAACTTAAAACAAAGATAAAAATCAATATGCTAAAAATCAGAATTCTATGTCGGAAGTTCATTTTTAATCAATGCTGCTTTAGATCAATGATAAGTGATAAAATTTATTAAAAAATCAATCCTCTCCCCTACCCTATTTCTACAAGCTCAAAAACATCGCATTTCTAAAGAGAAATACTGAAGGTTAATTCACTTTTTTATAATAAACCAACTCACGGTTTTCGGTTTTCGAGTGAAATATCTGAATCAAGTCTTTCAGAATCAGATGAGGATATAAAAATCCGGATTCCCAGAAATCATTGCCTCCAAACTGATTTGTTTTCGCATTATTATTGAATATTTTATTGTTTCTGAATGCTTTAAAGTTTTCAAGTCTTTCGTCGATGCTCAAAATTTCAGCTTTAGAATTGACCATTCCCGTATTAATCCAAAAATCAGATTCCGAAGCACTTTCAATTATGCTTTCAATGTTTAAAGGAATTGCACTTCGCGAATCGTTTTCGCTCCATAAATACTTTGCTCCTGCATCTTTTAATAAATTTGCAAAATACGATTTCCCGCCCGGAACATACCATGTCTCTTTCCACGGAAGATTGCAAAATACGGTAGGATTGTTTTTTGTGTCTTTTATTTTTTCGCATTCTCGCCAATATTCGGTTTCAATTTTGCTGAATTTTTCCGAAACAAAGTCGATTTTGTCGTACAAAGCAGCAACAAATTTCACCCATTCTGTTTTTCCGAGCGGTGTATTTTCAAGATAATCGGCATTAAAAATAACCGGAATATTCAGTTCTCCAAGTTTTGCAACATAAGAAGCAACCGATTGTTCAATACCATAAACCATCACAACATCAGGTTTAAGACTTAGCAAAAGTTCGTAATTCATATTATCAATATTGCCAACATCAATGGTTTCATTGTTCGCAATTTTCTCTCTTATTTTCTGATTATTAATGTATTTCCAACCTGAAATGCCCACAATTGAGTTGGTTTCCTCAATAAAATCAATTGAGGCAACATGTGTTGTTGAAAAACAAACCATTCTTTTCACGGGAATTTTTATTTTCGTGAGTTTTTTTGCAAAATCGGGCAGGGACGTTTCGTTTTTTATCAGCACGTATTCGTACTTTACGTTTTCAGCACCTTGCCATGGATTTGAAACACTCAGAATTAAAAAATCTTTATAATCTTCAATCCGGAAACCTTTTGCATGGACTATATTGATTTTTTTCGCACCTGCAAATTTTTTGTCTTTTTGTGTCGTTTTTTCTTCTGTTTCAACACAAGAAATTAATGCAAATATTGCAACTGCAAGTGTTATTCTGAATAAATTATTTTTCATAGGTTCCCATTTTATAAATGATAGGTGATGAGTGATGAGCGATAAGCGATGAGTGATGAGCGATGAGTGATATTTTAAAATTCATCATTAATTCGTTATTTTTCGCAAACAACTGATAATCAAAAAAATAAAATCTGCCACCAACACACATCTATAACTATTTGCTTATAAATGTATTAAATTCTCAATTCTCAATTCTTAACTCTTAATTTTAACGAAGTGCTGTTTTTACAGACTCCAATAATCCATGTCTTTAATTTTGTCTTTATACATTCCGCGAATATCTACCAAAATTGAGTTTTCTTGGCTTATTGATTTGAAATAATCCTCATTCAGCGTTTCGTATTCCTTGTGTTTTACGGCAACAATAACGGCATCGTAATCCTTCCTGATTTTTTCCGTTAATGACAGTCCGTATTCTTCTTTCACCTCTTCAGAATTTGCATAAGGGTCTGCTATATCAACATTTACGCTAAATGATTTAAGTTCGTTGATAATATCAATAACTTTTGAGTTGCGTATGTCGCTCACGTTTTCCTTAAAAGTTACCCCTAAGACCAACACTCTTGCGTCTCTGATGGTTTTATTGTTTGCGATTAGTTTCTTAACGGTTTGCTTTGCGATATATCCGCCCATTGAGTCGTTTACGAATCTTCCTGCATTGATTATTTGGGCATGATAGCCCACTTTGTTTGCTTTGTATGTCAGGTAATACGGATCAACACCAATGCAATGTCCGCCTACAAGTCCGGGAAAGAAGTTAAGGAAATTCCATTTTGTTCCGGCAGCCTCTAACACATCATAAGTATTTATTTTCAGGCGGTCAAAAATTATTGAAAGTTCGTTCATCAATGCGATATTCAGGTCGCGCTGTGTATTTTCAATAATTTTGGCAGCTTCGGCAACTTTTATCGAAGGCGCACGATGCACGCCGGCTTCGATAATCAATTCATATATTTTTGCGATTACTTCTGCCGATTCTTGGTCGCAACCCGAAGTGACTTTGACTATTTTTGTCAATGTATGTTTTTTATCGCCCGGGTTTATTCTTTCGGGCGAGTAGCCAAGCTTAAAATCGTCAATGAATTTTAATCCCGATTGTTTTTCAAGAACCGGCACACACTCTTCCTCCGTACAACCCGGATATACCGTTGATTCGTACACAACATAATCGCCTTTTTTCAACACTTTGCCCACTGTTTCGCTTGCTTTCAACAGAGGCGTTAAATCGGGTTTTTTGTACGAATCTATCGGCGTGGGCACAGCTACAATATAAAATTTCACATCTCGAATATCTTCTATTTTCGATGTGAAAGAAATATCGCAATTCTCAAAGGCTTCTTTGGGCAATTCCTTGCTTGGGTCAATGCCGTTTTTCATCATCTCAACCCTTTCTGCTTTAATATCAAAGCCCACAACCGACACCTTTTTGGCAAACTCCAAGGCTATGGGCAAACCAACGTAACCAAGCCCGATAACTCCAATCTTGACATCTTTATCCCGTATTTTTTTATACATCTTATTTTCTGTTTGTTATTAACTTTGTTCAAATTCGTTTTTCTGTTTTTTTATTTTATGGTAAGCTCTAAAAACGCAAACTTCTGCATTCCAATGGGTTTAAACCCATTGGAATGCAGAAAAACAGCTTTGAATTTCTCTATTTTTAGAAGTTACTTTTACGTATTCTTTGGCATCACAGTTTATTTTTTTTTCATAAACGGGTGATATTCAATTGGAATTTTGGCAAAAGGATGATAATCGCCCTTCAGTCCGATAGGCTTGCAATTTCTTATATCGAAAACCGTTTGAATGCTTTGTTTTGCATCGTGAACATGAAATCCGCCGCCTTTAAGAATATCTTCGTAGCTTTTCGTGTGCAAGTTTGTAAATCCGCCGCTGAATTCAATTTCACGACCTTCGACGGTTATCGAGCGAAACGTTCTCTGCCCTTTCTCGCGCAATGCTTGCGGCACTGCATTTATGTCGAGGCTCATGTACCATCTTACTCTGGCTTTTTCAAGTTCAAGAAATCCGGCGGCTCTTTTGGGTTCGCGCACATGAACAATATTTTGCTTGACCGCTCCAAAAATCCACGTTAGCATGTCGAAAAAATGCACTCCGATATTGGTTGCAATTCCGCCCGATTGTTCTTCTTTTGCTTTCCAACTTGTGAAATACCAATGCCCGCGCGATGTGATATAAGTCAGGTCAATCTCATATTTTTTATCTGCCGGAGCTTCGTCGATTTCTTTTTTCAGTTTAATCAGGCTTGGGTGCAACCTGAGCTGAAGAATGGTATAAATGTTCAGCCCGCTTTCTTTTTCCAATGCTTCCAAAGCCTCTACATTCCAAGTGTTCAACACCAAAGGTTTTTCGCAAATTGCATGCGCTCCTTGTCGCAATGCAAAACGAATGTGCGAATCGTGAAGATAGTTTGGTGTGCAAATACTTATATAATCTACCTGTTCATTGTTTCTGCGCAATTTTTCTAGATGTCGGTCAAAGCGTTCATATTCGATAAAAAAATCGGCATCAGGGAAATAACTGTCAATAATTCCCACACTGTCGCTTTTGTCCAATGCAGCAAGCAATACATTGTTTGTATCTTTTATTGCTGCCATATGCCGAACAGCAATATAACCGGCGGCTCCTATTAATGCAAATTTCTTCAATTTCTTATATTTTAATTGATTAACTAATTTTTTTTACGATATTGTTTTGAAGTTTATATTTCTCATTACTTTCAGGACATACGGCAATATTTTTGTTGTTAAATTCCAATCGGTGTCCATACTCGCTTATCCAGCCAAGGTGTTTTGCAGGATTTCCTACAACAAGCGAATAGGCTGCCACATGTTTCGTAACAACAGCTCCTGCACCGATAAACGCAAATTCTCCGATATTATTTCCACAAACAATGGTTGCATTTGCGCCAATGCTTGCCCCTTTTTTTACGATTGTTGTCAGGTATTCGCTTTTTCGGTTTATCGCACTTCGCGGATTTATCACATTGGTAAAAACCATGGAAGGACCAAGAAAAACATCATCTTCGCAAATTACTCCGGTGTAAACCGAAACATTGTTTTGTATTTTGACATTCTTTCCCAAAACGACATTGGGCGAAATTACAACATTTTGACCAATATTGCAGTTTTCTCCAATTTTCGATTTCGACATGATATGCGTAAAATGCCAAATTTTTGTTCCTTTTCCTATTTCACATCCATCATCAATTACGGCTGTTTCGTGGGCAAAGTATTCTTTCATTTGTTTGTTTTTCATATATTTATATTTTATGAGTGATAAGTGAGTAGTGATGGGTAATTTGCTTACGCCAAAGGTTTTCGCTATCTCAAAGATCTATCAAATTGTTGTAAAATAGGAACGAATAGTTTCTGTAATATATTCAAGTTGTTCGCTACTCATTTCTGTGTGAATAGGAAGCGATACGACTGTTTTACAGAGTTTTTCTGTTACAGGGAAATCGCCTTCTTTGTATCCGAAATGCGCATAAGGTTTCTGTGTGTGCAAGGGAAACGGATAGTAAACCATTGAAGGTATATTTTTTTCACTCAGGTATTGCCTGAATTTTTCACGATCTGTATTTTCAAGTTTTATGGTGTATTGATGAAAAACGTGTGTAGAAAAATCGGCACGAGAAGGAGGAACAATAATCGGGTGGTTTTCAAATTTTTTATCGTAAAAAGTTGCTGCCTCTTGCCTTGCTTTTATGTATTGGTTCAGGTATTTGAGTTTTACCGACAATATTGCAGCTTGTATTGTGTCTAATCTTGAGTTTATTCCAACGTCCTCATACAGGTATTTTTTCTTCATTCCATGATTTGCAATTGCAGTTGCTTTTTCAGCCAGACGGTCGTTGTTTGTAAACAAAGCTCCGCCGTCTCCGTAACAGCCCAAATTTTTTGACGGGAAAAACGAAGTAGTTCCAAAATCGCCTAAAGTTCCTGCTTTTCGGGTAGTTCCGTCCGAGAAAATGTAGTCTGCCCCGATTGCTTGCGCATTATCCTCAATTACATACAAATTGTGTTCTTTGGCTATTTTGTTGATTTCTTCCATTTCGGCACATTGTCCGTACAAATGCACAGGAACTATCGCTTTTGTGCGTTTGGTAACAGCTTTGCGAATCTCATCGGGCGAGATTGTAAAGGTTTTCGGATCTACATCAACAATTACGGGTTTTAACTTCAGCAATGCCACAACTTCTACCGTAGCAATAAACGTAAAACCTGTGGTTATTACCTCGTCTCCCTCTTGCAAACCAAGCGACATCAGTGCAATCTGGAGTGCATCGGTTCCGTTTGCACAAGGTACAACATGTTTCACGCCGAGATATTCCTCAAGTTCCTCTTTGAAGCGTTTCACTTGCGCGCCTTTTATAAAGGCGGTTGAGGTGATAACTTCTGAAATCGCATGATCAATTTCGTTTTTAATTTTATCGTATTGACCTTTCAAGTCAACCATTCTTATATTTTTCATGAAAAGTATATTTTTTTTTGCTTTAAACACTCTGTTTTTTTCGGCTGTTTATACCTTGTAATATTCTCTATACCATTTAATAAACTCTGATATTCCTTTTTTTATCGGCGTGTTTGGTTTGTAGTCAAAATGTTCTACAATTTCCGAGACATCGGCATAAGTTGCCATGACATCGCCTTTTTGCAGGGGCAACAACTGTTTTTTTGCCTTTTTCCCAAGCGAGTCTTCAATAGCTTCTATGAAATCCAACAGATTTACCGGACTATTGTTTCCTATATTGTAAAGTCTGTACGGAGCCAACGAACTTGCCGGATCGGGCGACAAACCCGTCCATTTGTCATTCGGAAGAGGCGGTTTTGGAATCATTCGCTCGATGCCTGCAACAATATCATCAATATACGTAAAATCTCTTTTCATGTTTCCGTAATTATACACTTCTATGGGTTTATCTTCAAGGATAGCTTTGGTGAATATAAACAGTGCCATATCCGGTCTTCCCCAAGGTCCGTAAACCGTGAAAAAACGCAAACCCGTCGTCGGTATGTTGTACAAATAGCTGTAAGCGTGCGCCATCAGCTCATTGCTTTTTTTGGTGGCTGCATACAAGCTAATCGGGTGATCTACATTGTCTTTGACAGATAAAGGGAGTTTCTCATTCAGTCCGTAAACGCTCGAACTGCTTGCATACAGAAAATGCTTGACATTGTTTTGGCGACATGCCTCTATGATATTCAAAAAACCATTCAGATTGCTATTCAAGTAGGCATATGGGTTTTTCAAGCTGTATCGTACTCCTGCTTGCGCTGCCAGATTGCAAACCACATCAGGCTTAAATTTCGCCACAAGCGATTGTATATTTTGCTTGTCTTCAAGTTGAAGTTTTATGAATTTATAATTTGCATATTTTCGGCTCTCAAGGGTTTTGTTGTATGAGATTTCTTCCTTGTCGATTCCGGCTTGAGCCAATCGTGCAAATTTTATATTCGTATCGTAATAATCATTGATAGAATCAAGTCCAAACACCTCGTAATTTTTCTTGAGCAGTCTTTTTGCTAAATGCGAGCCTAGAAATCCGGCTGTTCCGGTAATTAAAATTTTCACGTTTTTGTATTTTTTCTTACTCTACACGATATTTTTTGCAAATTTCTTTCGTTTGCGATTTTCCTCCCGACCCTGTCAGGGTTTGAAACCCTGACAGGGTCGGGAGGAAAATCGCAAATATCAAATCACAAATATCAACACAATTATAAAAAATGTCGTGTAGAATAGTTTTTTCTACTTCTTCTTGTTTACAAATAACTCTAAATACCATTCGATTGTTTTCAGGATTCCGGTTTCAAAATTTTCTTCGGCTTTCCACCCCAGCTTGTTTTCAATTTTTGTTGCATCAATTGCATAGCGTCTATCGTGTCCGGCTCTGTCTTTCACAAAGGTAATAAGAGATTGATAACTTTCATTATTTGCTTTTGGATATTTTTCGTCAAGCAATTTACAAATTTGTTGCGCAATATATATATTTTTTCTTTCGTTTCGTCCTCCGATGTTGTATGTTTCTCCTGCTTTTCCTTTATGGAACGCAATATCAATGCCTTTGCAATGGTCGAGAACATAAAGCCAGTCGCGCACATTTTTGCCATCGCCATAGATCGGAATCGGCTGGTTGTTTATGGCTTTTTTTATGATTGTCGGGATTAGTTTTTCGCTGTGTTGCTTCGGTCCGTAGTTATTTGAGCAATTTGTAGTTACAACATTCAAACCAAAGGTATGAAAATAACTTCTCACAAGGAAATCGCTGCTTGCTTTGCTTGCACTGTAAGGGCTGTTTGGTGCATAAGGACTTGTTTCTTCAAACAAACCCTCTTCGCCGAGCGAGCCGTAAACTTCGTCTGTTGAGACATGCAAAAATCTACAATTTTCATACTCCTTTTTATAGACAAACGGACACTCCAGCCAATAATTTCGGGCTACGTCGAGCAGTGTAAATGTTCCGTTGATGTTTGTTTCGATGAAAACCGCCGGTCCGGATATAGAATTATCGACATGCGATTCGGCAGCAAGATGAATTACGCCTCGCACATCAAATTCCGTAAACAGATATTCAAGCAACTCTCTATTGCAAATATCGCCCTTTACAAAATGATAATTCGCATAATTTTCAACTTCTTTCAGATTTTCTGTATTTCCGGCATAAGTGAGCTTGTCAAGGTTTATTATTTTATATTCAGGATATTTTCGGATAAGATGAACGATAAGATTTGAGGCAATAAAACCTGCTCCGCCTGTTATTAGTATTGTTTTCATAGTTTTATATTTTTATGAATGATAAGCCGTAGCACCTGTTAGGTTTCTTTTAATTTTTCTAAACATAGAATAAGAGAATCTTTCCAATGAGGAATTTCTATTTCAAACTCATTTTTAATCTTCTTTTTGTTTAATACGCTAAAGTGTGGTCGTGTTGCCGGAGTGGGAAAATCTTTTGTTTCAATGGGTAAGATTTTACAATCTCGTCCCGAGAGCATTATTATCTCTTTGGCAAAGTCATACCAGCTTGTTACGCCCTCGTTTGAAAAATGATATATTTCAGCTTTTTGCTTGTTTAATTTCCCCGCTATATTCAATATGGCTTTTGCCAAATCCGGAGCATATGTCGGGCTTCCTATTTGGTCAAACACAACGGAAAGTTCATTTCGTTCTTTTCCTAATTTGAGCATGGTTTTCACGAAATTTTTGCCTGTAAAGGAATACAACCATGATGTACGAATGATAATTGATTTTGGTTTTACCGACAGGATTGCTTGTTCGCCCAACAACTTGGATTGCGCATAAACTCCTATTGGTTTTACCGAATCGGACTCAAGATAAGGTTTGTAATTTTTGCCTTCAAAGACATAATCGCTTGAGATGTGAACGAGAAAAATGTTCTGTTTTTTGCAGATTTTGGCTATATTTTCAATCGCATAAACATTGATCTCGAAACACGTTTTTTTGTCTGTTTCTGCATTATCTACTGCGGTGTAGGCTGCGCAATTTATGATCAAATGAGGTTTTTCCGTAGCGAGTGTTTGTTCTACAGCTTCAAAATTAGTTAAATCTAAATCTTCGATTGTTTTTCCTGTAATGTCATACGCGGGAAAATGAGTAGAGAGCTGCATGATTGCAGTGCCTAACTGTCCGTCGGCTCCAAATACTAAAATTTTCTTTTGTTCTTGCATGCGATAAATTATTCAAATAAAGAATCAATATCATTTAAATAAGGCAAAGCCTTGTCCTTGTCCGAGAGTATCATTTGGTGCTTTTCGATTTGCCAATTAATGTTGAGTTTTTCCTCGAAAATATTTATTCCCGCGTCGTTCTCAGGCGAATAATAATTATCAACTTTATAAGAAAAGACGGCTTCTTTGCTTAAAACGGCAAATCCATGCGCAAATCCTTTCGGAATAAAGAGCATTTTTTTGTTTGTTTCGTTCAGTTCAATTCCAAAGGATTGCAGAAATGTAGGCGAACTTTTTCTCAAATCAAGCACAACATCGTAAACGCTCCCCTTGATTACTCTCACCAACTTGCTTTGTGCAAACGGAGGACGCTGAAAGTGCATTCCGCGAACTACTCCGAACGATGATTTGGATTCGTTGTCCTGTACGAAATCAATATGGCGGAGTTTTTTGTCGAATTGTTTTTTGTTGTAGCTTTCGTAGAAATAGCCCCGACTGTCGCCAAAAATTTGGGGTTCAATAATTAAAACATCGGGAATGGAAGATGATGTAATGTTCATTTTTTTATTAAATTTCTATTCTTTTATAAGTTTAATTAAATATTGTCCATAATTATTTTTTTTCAGCGGTTCTGCCAATTGCAAGAGTTTTTCTTTAGAAATATATCCCATCAGGTAGGCTATTTCTTCAAGGCAGGCAATTTTCAATCCTTGCCTTTGTTCAATGGTTTGAATGAAAATACTTGCATCGACCAAACTTTCGTGCGTTCCTGTATCGAGCCATGCGTAACCACGCCCCATGATTTGTGCTTTTAATTTTTTTCTGTCAAGATATTTCTGATTCACTGCGGTTATCTCCAATTCGCCGCGTGCCGAAGGCTTGAGAGTTTCTGCCATAGCAACAACATCGTTTGTGTAAAAATACAAACCGACAACAGCGTAATGACTTTTCGGTTTTTGGGGTTTTTCTTCTATACAAGTTACGTTTCCGTCGGAATCAAAATTGGCAACTCCATAGCGTTCCGGATCGTTCACATAATAGGCAAAGATTAGCGATTTTTTTTCTTCTTCCACGGTTTTCACACTGTCGCGAAGAAGTTTTGAGAGTCCGTATCCGTAAAAAATATTGTCGCCTAAGATAAGACAAACATCATCGTTTCCGATAAATTCTTTGCCAAGGATAAATGCCTGTGCTATTCCTTCCGGCGCAGGTTGGATTTTATACGAAAGCGAAATGCCAAGCTCGCTTCCATCGCCTAACAAAGACATGAAACGCGGTGTGTCTTCGGGCGTGGAAATTATCAGAATTTCTCGTATTCCGGCAAGCATCAAAACCGAAAGTGGATAATAAATCATGGGTTTGTCATAGACCGGTAACAATTGTTTTGATGCAACTTTGGTTATCGGATAAAGTCTTGTGCCGCTTCCTCCGGCTAATACAATTCCTTTCATAAAAATAGATTTAAGGTTTATATTGATGGTATGTTTTTTTTTGTCGGACTAAAGTAGGAAAATTCGCGAAAACGGAAAAGATATTCGGAAAACTTATCTTAAATATTTAAACATGTCGGCGCGTATCTCTGTCGTCCGTGGGAAGTCTTTTCGCTGAAAACCTGTGCAGGCTGTGCGTTTGTTGGTAATGCCGGCGCTTTTTTTCAACCCTGACAGGGTTTGAAACCCTGTCAGGGTTGTCGCCACGCACAATGCCATTTTGCAAGTTGGAGGATTTGGTCTTTATCTTGACAAAAGGCAAAATTCGCGACAATAAAAAACCCCGAAAAAACGGGGTTTCAATCTTTTTATTCAGGATGTATCGCCTCTGACGGACAGACAGCGGCACACGCACCACAATCGGTGCAAGCCTCCGGATCAATTTGATAAATATCGCCTTCTGATATTGCCTCAACCGGACATTCGTCGATGCATGCTCCACAAGCAACGCAATCTTCACTAATTTTGTAAGCCATTTTAATTTTCTTTTAAGTTAATAATTGATTTTTTTTGTATTGCAATACAGTGCAAATTTAGCGAATTATCAGAAATAGTAAAAATTTCATTGTTAATATATAATAATTCTTAATAAGATTACACTTACATTGAAAATTAAAAATCGGAAAAAATATGCAAAACACACAACTCAAAATAAAAATTGAAATACATTAGCATTCCAAACCCAAATTCAACTGCCAAATGCCATACAATCTATAAATTGTAAATTATCTAAGGCATATAAATTAAAAACAAGTCTATGATTTTCAGGGAGTTTATTTATTATTTCTAATAATTCGCGGCTTGTAAAATTCGACCAAGGCGTTTCTTGTATTTCGTCATTTATGTATAAATTTTCCTCATAAATTATATTTTTCTCTTTTGTAAGTTTGTTATCTCGTAAATATTTCAAGGCTGTATTAACCGTTATTTTGTACAACCAAGCACCAAAACGCCCTTTGTTTCTAAATGTTTCCACTTTGTCAAAGGCTTTTAAAAAAGCATCGTGAGCTAAATCCTCCGCAATTTCCCGATTTGAAACATATCTGTAACAAATACCAATCATTTTTGATATATTTTTTCGATAGGTATCTTCCCAAAACTTTGTTTTCGCCTCCATAATAACAACTATTTCTTTAAGGATACAAAAAAACGAAAAGGTTACAGTTCCTAAATTAGATTATAAAAAACATATTTTTCGCTAAAAACGTAACTTATTCATCTGTTCAAAATTGTGAAAAAGCCCTTTATTTCCCCAAAAAACCGATTGTTTTTGTTGGCAAAATGCCGTATATTTGTAAATTAGGGGTGTCGATTTTCGTGTTGAATGACAAAATTTATGCTTGTATCATACAAGAATCTTGCAAAGATGAAAGCTTACGTACAGGTTTATACCGGAAATGGAAAAGGAAAAACTACTGCTGCTTTGGGCTTGGCGCTGCGGGCTGTCGGAAACGGCATGCGTGTTTTTATCGGACAGTTTGTAAAAGGAATGGTTTATAGCGAAATAGAGGCTATCCGAAAGTATTTGCCCGGCATAAGCGTAAAACTGTTTGGAAACGAATGTTTTATTAACAGAAAGCCTACGCAAGCGGATATTTTGGCTGCTCAAAATGGGCTGGAAGAGGTAAAACAAATAATCCGCACGAAAAAATACGATATTATCATTCTTGATGAAATAAACATTGCCCTTTATTACCATCTCTTCGATACGCAAGAAGTGATTGACTTAATAAAATCAAAACCTCTTGAAACAGAATTAATATTGACAGGCAGATATGCACCGCAGGAAATCATGGAAATTGCAGATTTGGTAACCATCATGCACGAACAAAAGCATTATTACACAAAAGGCATAGAAGCACGTAAGGGAATTGAATTTTAAACGCAATTAAAAACACAACACTTCATCAAAAACTTATAATTTCTTGATTGTGAATGCCGGAAAAACGCAAACCTTAAATTTTTTAATGAAAGTTTTGCGTTTTTCTGTATTTTATTCTTGAATGAATGTGTACAGGATTTGTAAAAGTTTTAGGTAACTTATCCTGTTTGGAAAGAAATGATTTTAAAAATATGTTCCGCCTTTTGCGGAGATTTTATTTTAAAATCAATTTGCAGAGAAATACAAAGTAGTTTCTAAGCTACTTTTCTTTTCGTTTGATTCTGACACTGCGAAAGAGCTCTTTGGAGGTTTATTTTTTGATCTAAGTCTTTTAACATTTCTTCTTTATTTGTCTCAATAAAAGCCTCGTCTTCAGGTGCTTTTTGTGCCAAAATGTTTCGCAATAAAACCAATTTTTGATAATACTTATTCATTTTTTTCATCTCAATAAAAATTTAGTTAAAATATTAAAATTTCGAGCAGGCAAAAGTAGAAAAACAATACGAATAAGGCTTTGTTTTGTATTAATTTTATGTTAATGGCATTTTACTTTTTTACTAAAAAAGTAAAGAGTACTTCACAATGCCTTTTCCCTTTTTAGAAATGCCAAACAAAAGCTATCTTGATTTTAAAATTCGCGTTTTATGAGTAAAATTCTATCTTTGGGGCAAGTTTTAAAACAAAAAATCGAATAATGACAACAGTTCTATCTGCAATCACTTGGGATTTTCAGGCTGAAATATTTAGCATCGGAAGTTTTGCCATCAGATGGTACGGCGTTCTTTTTGCTCTTGGATTTTACATCGGGTATTTGATAATGAAAAAAATATATGAAAAAGAGAAACTCAATGTCGAAATACTTGATTCGCTTGCCATGTACATGATTATTGGCAGTTTGCTTGGCGCACGATTCGGGCATTGCTTGTTTTACGAGCCTGATTATTATCTAACACATCCCTTAGATATTATAAAACCATGGAGCGGCGAACTTGGCAAAAATGCAGTAATTGGCATTCAAGGACTTGCAAGTCATGGAGGGGCAATCGGAATTATTGTTTGCCTTATCGTATTTTGTGCGAGAACAAAAACAAACTTCGTCTGGTTGCTCGACAGGCTATTGATTGTCGTTGCTCTGGGCGCGGGACTCATCAGGTTGGGAAACCTCATGAACCAAGAAATTATTGGAATACCGACAAATATGCCTTGGGGATTTGTTTTTACGCGACTTGGCGACAATATTCCGAGACACCCGGCGCAATTGTACGAAGCTCTTTCTTACTTCTTGATTTTTGGAATTTTATTGAGCGTGTATTCAAAAAACAGAAAAAAACTGCCCGACGGATTGCTCATCGGTATTTTCTTTATCAGCATGTTCAGTATGCGATTTCTGATAGAATTTGTAAAAGAAAATCAGGTTGGTTTTGAAGAAGGCATGAAACTGAACATGGGGCAACTTTTGAGCATTCCTTTTATAATTGCAGGTTTTATTTTCCTTGTCCTTGCCATGAAGAAACGAAAAAATGCAGTTCAATCTTGATTAATGAGCCGATTAATCAAGATAAATTTTCCCGTAGCTTCCGCGTAGTTTTACTTTTGATTTCGGATTGCTTTCGCTCCCGACATTTCCCCACACTTTCAAAATGGCATTTTCTTTCTGTCTGTTTAGTTTGTTTCCTGACGGATAGTCTATTTTGCCGTATTTTGTATAAGCATCGAGCATGTAGGAAGCTTCTGTGTCGATATTCAAATTGATTTTTCCGTATGCCATTCTTATGTCAATAACATCAAATCCGGCAGGAATTTTATCTACTTCTATTTCGCTGTATTTTATTTCGGCTTCGATGGTTGAGCTTAATTGGCGAATTTCGTATTCTGAGTATTTTGCTTCAAAGGTTTTAAATTTGTCTATTTCTCCTATTCTGTAAGTGTCGTATTTTGAGCTTGTAAGCACTGAATTTGCTTTTTCTAAATAGAATTTCGAGTATTTCGTTTCGAGCGTTAAGGCATTACTTTCTTCGATTTCGAGTTTTGAATAAGCCAGATTTAATTTCAAGAAACTGCATTTTTCAATCGCAGAGCCTTTACAGTAGGCAAGCGAAATTTCGCTTTTTGTTGTCTCGTTTCCATACGAGAGTTTGTTTGCCTTCAACGAGCCGTATTTTACTGCAACATCAATTTTGTTGCTCAGTTCGTTTATGAACACATTGCCGTATTTGTTCATCAATTTCAGCCGCAGGTTTTTGGGCATGTTTATTTTGTAATCAATTGAAAAACTAACATTTGAGAAGCCTCTCAGTATCTCGGTTTTGCCTTTTACGGTATTTCCGCTTTTTTCGAGGGTGATGGCTATTCTCTCGAAATATTCGTTGGCTTCTTCTTTGTCGTCGGCTTCTACGCTGACAACAACTTCTATGGCGACCATGTTTTTATCCCAATCGGTAATATTTACATCGCCGAATTTATTGAAAATATCAACCTCGGTATGCGAGTCTGATTTGAATTCTTTCCTGTATTTTTTCGTAAAATCTTCGTCGGCAGAAGCCGTGAAAACAACAAAAAACGGGAATAATAAGGTAAAAGCAGCAAAATAATTTAAGATTTTCATGACATTTCAATTTTTCGGTTAAACTTCGATTTTTCGGTTTGCTTCATATCGGGAAAGGTTTCTTTCCCGCAAACTTAAAATTCGGGGAAATTTATAAACGTCTTATTCCCTTAGATTTAACAATTTTTATTCACCTGTGAAATTACTCTGTTCAGCAATTCTATTTTGTTTTGATAACAATCAATCATTGCATCAATAATGCGTTGGTCGTTTCCGTTTTCTTTCAGTTCTTGTTGTAATTCTTTGTAAGTTTCGTCCAGTTCTTTCAGTTCTTTTAAGATATTATCTATCTGAAAATCTGCATTTGTACACGAAATATTTTCAAATTCGTCAATCTTATCGTTCACGTTTGATTTCAGATACATTTCCACTTCTTTGTATTCGTCAGAGACATCGCTCAGTACAACATTCTTGTATTGCGGACTTGCTGTTTTCTCGTAATTTTCTTTATAAAATTTCCACGTAAGCATGACCACAAGAACAAGCATTGCCGCAAAAGAGGCTATTTTGAAGTAAAAATTGAATGAATACTTATTTTTCCGCATGTTTTGTTTGTTTAATTTTTGTTCAAACCTATCAAAATGATTGCTTTCCGGCTCGAAAGTATCGAACAGCTCCTTATTTTCTCGGATAATGTCCTCAAGTTTTTTCATGGCTAATGTTGTTTTTGTTCTTTTAATAATTTTATCAAACGAACTTTTGCTCTTGCAAGTTGCGATCTTGACGTTGAGGCTGTAATGTTTAATATTTCGGCTATTTCGTCGTGGTCGTATCCCTCAAGAAGATAGAGCGATAGCACAATCCGATAACCGTCTTTCAGTTTAAAAATTGCGTTTTTCACACATTCCGCTTGTTTTTTTTCATCGCCCGTTAGGTCCTCGCTTTCTTTGTCCGACGACAAATGCTGCTCAACATCTTCTATCAGTTCAAAACTTAGCTTTCGTTTTTTGATCGCATCTAAAGATTTATTTACCACAATTTTTTTAAGCCATGCTCCAAAACTCACTTCCTCGCGAAAAGTATCAAGCCTGTCAAATGCCGTTAAAAACGACTCCTGCATCACGTCTTCCGCTTCGTCCGAATTGTTTACAATACGCAAACTTGTGTTATACATTGCTTTGTAATACAAGTTGTAAAGCTCGAATTGAGCATTTCGCTCGCCATTCTTGCACCGGATAATAATATCCTTGTGAATATGTTGATAGTTTGTTCTCAAGTAATAAAACTTTTCTGATCAAAAGACGACGTTTTTTTAAACTTGCTGCATTTTTTTGAAAAAAAATTTTTAGTCAAAAGTTCGTATTACAAATTTATGAAATTATTGCATCTGATTTTTATTAAAGATTTCAAAAAAATGTTAAAGTTTGTTAAGACTTCATTAAGCCTTATTTTTCGCATAAAAAAGTCAAGTTTTCTTTACTTTTTTCTGTCTTTTTTCTATCTTTTGCCGCGATTAACAATTCATAATCAATAAATTATTTTTATGAATACAATTATTCTTTGCAGACGGCTTGTTTTTCCCGTAAAAATGGAATAAAAGTTGATTACTGTATTTTAGCTTTACACAGGCTTGAAAATTCATTACTTTGCCATGAAAAAAACAGCATATCGCATGATTGCTAATTATAATCTTGGCTAATTTTATTGCTAATATAATGAGAAAATTATGAAATTTTTTACACTTTCTTTATTGATATTTTTCCTTTTGCTTTTTCCAACATTCGGACAAACAGACGATCTTGTTAAAGGCGGTTTGTTTTTAAACAACTTTAATTATCCTGATTTTTTTGATGCTTATAATACCTCAGTGCTTAGCGATGAGAATGGAAATGTGCTTTTTACAAACAAAAAGGGAATTGTTGTTTTCAACGGTCAAGACCGAGAAATAATAAAAACACCGAAATTTCCAATGCTTTTGTTTCGTATGGACAAAAACAAAATTTTGCTTGGTGCTGACAACGAAGTAGGTTTGATTCAACAAGATAAATTTGGAAAATATAAATACACATCGCTCAACAATACAATCCAAAATGTCGGCAGAATACGCAAAATTGTCAAGAATAAGGAGCGTTTGTATTTTTTCAGCAATACCACACTAACCATTTCCACAACAGACTTTAAAACAATAAATCAATTTTCATCAGAAAATTATTCCACCTTTTTAGGGATTTTTACATCCGGCGATAAAACATTTATTACCGTAAAGAAAAAAGGAATTTATGAAATTTCCGACGATGAATTATCCCTTTCGTTTGAGTCGATTATTTTAGGAGAACAAGAAATTTTGTTTCATATTCCTTTGTCAAAAGGGAGAATGTTGCTCGGAATGGCAAACAATAGCCTTTTTGAATTTGACGGAGTCATGCTGAAAAATTACTTGATAGATGCTCGTGCATACATTTCAAGCAACAAACTTATTGGCGGGCTTGATATTGACGGCGAATCTTTTATGCTTTACACGCAGAACGGAGGTTGCATTATTGTTGATAAAAAAAAACAAAAAATGCGCACTACAATCAACTACAAAACCGGACTGCCGGACGATGAGGTTTTCGCGGCTTGCACAGCATCGCCAAGCAAAATATGGATTACCCACGCAAAAGGAATCAGCTTCTTGAATTTAAACACCCCGATAACAACTTACGACTTGTATCCCGGCTTCGAGGGCGATTTGCTTGCCATAAGGCATCTGAAAAATAAGCTTTATCTGGGAACAAGCAAAGGCTTGTATTACCTGAAAAAGGTGAAAGATTACACTGAAATACAACGTTTTTTCACGGAAAAACGCCTGAGCGAAACAATTGTCATACGCGAAGAACCTGAAGACGAAGAAGATTCGACCGTTACGTTCAGACAAAAATGGAAAAAAACAAAACGTATTTGGGGCTGGGGAGATAAAGAACAAAAACAGGAAACGAAAAAAGATACTTTAGACAGAAAAGTGAGTGTTCATGAAAAGAAAACACAACACAACTCGGAAATTTATGCTTTGCATTCGGTGAAAAAGATATTTAAGAAAATCAATAAGATAAACGCGAAAATTACAGTCCTGTGCAATGCCGACAGCTTTCTTCTTGCCGGAACAAATAACGGTATTTTTGCTGTTTCAGATACAAATTCCTACACGCTTTTATCGGATATTCTCGTGCATTGTATTTTGCAGGCAAAGGAAAAAAACGTGTTTTACGTCGGAACAAACAGCGGATTGTACACCGCTATTTTTCAAAATAAAAAATGGGAAATAAACAGAATATTCAACAAAATTAAAGCCCCTGTTTTTTCTGTTGCCCTGTCTGAAAGCATGATTGCTTTAGGTTCTGTAAATCGAGCATATATTATAAACATTGCGAATGAAGCTGTTTCTGAAATTGCTTTTGACAACACGATTTTTGATGAAGTTACAGTCGTCGCATCGGGAAATGAGTTTCTGTTCCTGCAAAACGACAAATTTTATACTTATAACTTTGATAAACAAGAGATTCAAGAAAGCGAAAGGCATTCGGCACTTACAATCAACAGATATTTGCTGTCGGACAACAATTTGTGGTATTTTGCCGACGACTCGTGGAAATGTATGGGAAAACATGAAGGAAACCAAAATAGCAAGATTTACAATTATTTGAATGTTTTTGATAAAATTACATTTATAAACAAGCATACGCCCGATTGTCTTTGGATTATCAGCAACAATAAAATGTATCGGCTCAAAGCCGACAGCGACAAAGATGCGTCTCGTCCGAAACTTCTAATAAAAAGCATCGAAACCCCCAAAGGCGAAAGCTTAGAGAGGGGAAATTTTGTGTTGAACCATAGAAACGACGGTATAAATATCAACGTATATTCGCATTGTTATACCAAACCCGAAGCAACAAAATATTCGTATTTCATCAAAGGTCTATCAAGGCAATGGACAGCATGGAGTCCGACGCAAAATATTCGTATTCCGCATTTTCCTTCCGGAAACTACACGATAGAAATAAAAGCCAAGAATGTGTTCAATCACATCAGCGAGAATAATGAGCTGAAAGTCGTTGTCAGAACGCCATTCTGGAAAAGATGGTGGTTTTTTCTCTTGCTTGCATCGGCTGTTTTTGCCGCAGGATTTTTTATCGTGAAAATCAGAGAGAGCTTGTTAAGAAAAGAAAATAGAAGGCTCGAAGGAATTGTCGAAGAGCGCACCCAAAGCATAATCAAGCAAAAAAATGAAATAGAAAAACAGCACGATCTTGTGGTTCGCCAACACGAAAGCATTACCGACAGCATAAATTATGCAAAAAAAATACAACAGGCACTTTTCCCGATCGATGCACAATTGAAAAAGTTCTTGCCGGAGCATTTTGTATTTTTCCAACCTAAGGAAAAAGTCAGTGGCGATTTTTATTGGTTTAAAGAAAAAAATGACAAGCTGTTTTTGACCGTCGCAGATTGTACCGGACATGGCGTTCCGGGAGCTTTTATGTCGATTTTGGGAATATCGGCTATCTCGAAAATTGTAAGCGAATCGGATACAGAGCAACCTAATGAAATTCTTGAGCAATTGCGCGAAGAGATAAAAAATTCGCTGAAACAAAACCTTAAATCACGCAATCCGCACGACGGAATGGACGTTGCCCTGTGCAGCCTCAGTGCGGATATGAGTTATTTGGAATATTCCGGAGCATACAATCCTTTGTATTTGTTCAGAAAAAACAGCTTGCGAATTGTAAAAGCAGACAGACAACCCATTGCTGTTTATCTAAAAGAACGAGAATTTACAAACAACAAGCTTGAATTGCTCAAAGGCGATGTCATTTATATGTTTACCGATGGCTTTGCTGACCAATTTGGTGGCGAAAGCAATAAAAAGTTCGGCTCAAAGAATTTTAAAACCCTCTTGCAGGAAATACACACCAAGCCCCTCGACGAACAACTCGATGTTTTGAAAAAAACATTCGACGAATGGAAAGGAAACAATCCGCAGGTTGATGATATAACCATTGTCGGTTTCCGAATTTAGCCGTTTAAAATTTTAAAAAAAAAGAACTAAATCGCTGACAGTCATCAAATCATGTTTTTTATTCATAAGAATAAAAAATTTATCTATTATTTTGTAGATAAAATAAACTTAAATATTAGCTTTGTGCTTTAATTATAAGTCTGAGATTTGTTTTTTCATAATATTAACAGAATCAGAGAAACAATAAAATTTGAAATCTTTTGTATAGTGTGTGTTTTGAGAGCTACTAAACAAAAGTATTTTTTTGCATGAAGAAACTATAAAATAAAAAACTATAAAAAATTATTGAGATGAGTAAAAATCCGGTAACTAAGAATTTAAAGTTAATTATTTCTTTACTTATTCCTATCGCCATTTTATTTATTCCGGTAGAGAGTTTTGGAATAGAAGGCTTGACAATTATTGAAAAACGAGTAATTGCATTGTTTGTATTCGCGACTATGTTTTGGGTGTCAGAGCCTATACCTATTTATGCCACTTCGGTGTTGATAATTGTTGGAGAACTTATCATGATTTCCGACAAGTCGCTTGTTTTGTTTGTAAATAGTGAAAATCCCGATTTATACGGTTCAGCTTTAAGCTACAAGGATATAATGGGAACATTTGCTTCGCCCATAATCCTCTTGTTTTTGGGCGGATTTTTTTTGGCAATGGCAGCAACAAAATATCGTTTAGACCAAACATTGGCAAAAATAATGCTAAAACCTTTCGGGAATAATCCGAAAACGGTCATGTTGGGATTAATGATAATAACCGCCATATTTTCAATGTTTATGAGCAACACGGCTACCACCGCCATGATGCTTTCTATCCTTGCTCCGGTCTTGATGTTGTTTCCCGACGGCGACAAAGGAAAAACAGCCTTTGCCCTTAGCATACCCGTAGCAGCAAATGTCGGAGGCATAGGAACACCAATTGGAACTCCACCCAACGCGATAGCAATGAAATATTTAACCGGTGCGAATACCATAAGTTTCGGAAAATGGATGGCTTTTGGCGTGCCTTATGTTATTGTATTGTTGTTGTTTGGTTGGTTTTTAATCAATATGTTTTACCCCTCAAAAGAAAAAAGCATCAAATTAGAGATAAAAGCCAAAGCACTGAAAAATAGAAATGCGCAAATCGTTTATTTTACCTTTGGCATCACGATATTCCTTTGGCTGACCGACTTTCTGCACGGCATGAACAGCTATGTTGTCGCCATGATTCCTGTTGCAGTATTTAGCGCAAGCCGAATAATAACAAAAGAAGATTTGAAGAAAATCAGTTGGGACGTGTTGTGGTTGGTCTCGGGCGGTATCGCTTTAGGATTGGCAATGGAAAAAAGCGGACTCATCGTACACTTGTTGGACAGCATACCGTTTTCAAATTATTCGGCATTGTTGATAATCGGTGTTGCCTCTTTGCTTGCTTTGTTAATGGCAAACTTTATGTCGCACACAGCAACCGCCAACTTATTGATGCCTTTAATGGCAGCCTTGGGAACCTCTTTGCAAAGTATTGCAGACCTTGGAGGCGTATCAACAATTGTCGTAACCGTAACGTTGGCTTGTTCAATAGGAATGGTATTGCCGATAAGCACACCGCCAAACGCTCTTGCTCACGGAACAGGCTTTGTGAAAACAGGCGAAATGGCACGAGTTGGCATAATTGTAGGAATTGTTGGATTATTATTGGCATTTTTAACGGTTTATATTCTAAAAATAATTAATTTTATCTAAAAGTGGAAAAGAAAATAATTGCTAAACTCAGAGAAAAATATTTTGACAATAAGAATGTATTGGAACTAAAAAAAGGAGAAATCTTGATGGTTAAAGGTCAAGAAAACAGGCGACTTTTTTTAGTATTAGAGGGATCGCTTGCTGGTTTGGTAAGCGAAGATAAGGAAAAAATCGAGGTGTTTCGTTCGGGAGAAGACATGCTTGTCGGGCTGCACAGCTTTTTCTCTCGCACGTTTTTTGCCTATTCCGAAGTCGTTGCCTTAGAAGATTCTAAATTGTCTTATATTGCCTACGAAGACGATAAAGTAAGACCCGACGAATTTTTAGAAGATTTCTTGCCTGTTATCATTGATGCATTGTTTGAAAGACAGCTTTTTGCCAAAAAACTGATGATGAAACAAGAAGAGGCGTTAAAAAGAAACCTTCACAGAGATAAATTGGCAACATTGGGGCAAATGGCAGAAGGCATTGCACACGAACTTAATAATGCAATAGGCGTGATAAGAGGCAATGAAGAATGGCTTGAAAAAGAAATTTTTAATTACATCAAAGACAAAGAATCGCCCGAGGTATTTTCAAATTTTGAAAAAGGATACGACAACGGACAAAACCTATCAAGTGCCGAAGTGCGAAAAAATAAGCAATTTATAGAAAAAAAATTAAAACTATCGACAAGCTATGCCAAGAAACTTGCACAATTGGGTTTTGGAAAAGAGGAAATAAAAAGCAAAAACTTTAAAAATCCAACAGACGAGGTCATTGATAATATGCATCATTTTTGGAAAATGGGAGTTGCCATACACGATATTATCCTGGCATCGGAACATGCGGCAGATGTTATAAATTCCGTCAAATTGCTTGGTTCGTCCGAAAGAGAACAAACGGACGTGAACGTAAACAGAACATTGGACGAGGCGCTTGTTCTGGTGCAAAAACAAACCGAAGGGATAAAAGTGTCTTTAGAAAAAGAAGACAACTTGCCTCTTATAAAAGCAAACGATACAGAGCTGAAGCAAGTGTGGATTAATTTGATAAAAAATGCCTGTGAAAGTTTGAAAGCCTCTGAGACAGAAAATCCGGAAGTCAAAGTTACATCGGAAAAGAAAAAAGATGAAATATGGATTTCTATAAACGATAACGGTCCCGGCATTCCAAACGAACTAAAAGAAAAAATATTTCGACCTAATTTTACAACCAAAAAAGGAGGACTTTCGTTCGGTCTGGGCATCGGATTATCGGTTGTTCAAAAATATGTAGATCAGTACAAAGGCACAATAGATGTCAAAAGCAAACCGGGAAAAACAACTTTTTATATAAAATTACCTATAACCCAATCATAAAAACATAAAATTATGGATAAATTAGCAATTGTATATGTAGATGACCAGAGAGAAGTTTTATCAACTCTTTCATCAGATTTAGAAATATTTAGCGAATACGTAAACCTCGAAGAATGCGAATCGGCAGTCGAAGCCTTAGAAATAATCGACGAAATCGACGGTGAGGGCGATATGCTTGCTATTGTTATCTCAGACCATATAATGCCTGAAATGAGCGGCGTTGAATTTTTATCGAAAGTACATCAAGACAGTAGATTCCCCTTAACAAAAAAGATACTTTTAACCGGTCAGGCTACCCACGAAGATACAATAGAAGCTATAAATAATGCAAAAATACAGCGTTATATCACAAAACCTTGGAAGTCGGAAGAGATACACGAAGTCGTAAAAAAACAATTGACGCATTATATCTTAGAAAAAGGAATTGACTATATGCCGTATATGAATATCTTAGACAAGAAAACTTTGTTTGAACTTTTAAGCAAAAGATAGATCTTGTAAATGCAATATTTTCGATTCCCCGAAACAGGGCAAACCCCTGTGTTTGCCCATATACTTTAAGCCTTTTCTAAGGAGAAATTTTTGCCTGTACAGAGAGACGTAACATATTACCTTTCTATCGTTTTCCAAGCTGTTTTTAATCGGGAAAACGCAATCAATACAATATACATAAAAAAGGAAATAAAAGTTTTTTTTATAATTTTTATTCTTTACAATTGAATTTTTATTAATTTAGAGGCGATGAAAAATTCGAGTGTCATAAGAGTAGAAGGAAGACAAGATACGCCGACTATCGTGATTGATGAAACGAAACAGCTTGTGAAAATATCAGGCTCATCGTTCAACGAAAGCGCGATTGATTTATACTATCAAATTCTTGACTGGGTTCATAAAATAGAAAAGAACCTTGAAGGACAATTGCATTTTGAATTTGATTATATTTACATAAACAGCTCGACAAAAAAGATGGTATTTGTATTATTAAACCATCTTGAAAAATTATTTAAAGCCGGAAATGACATTCTCATAACATGGTATTACGAAGAATACGACGACGATATGCTCGAACTTGGCGAAGATTTTGCCGAGCTGATAACCATGCCTTTTAATTTCATTCCAAAAGAGGAAGAAGACTATTACTAAATTCGCCAAACTCCCTTTAGCGTTTCGTGTTCTAAGCTTTTATTCAACATTTCAAGGTATTTTTCTCGCGATATTCTTTCTGCTCCAAGACGAATCAAATGCTCTGTTGGCACTTGCGCGTCGATAAAATCAAACGTTTGTGTTTTCATGATCCGGACAAGATAATATAAAGCAACTTTTGATGCGTCTCTTTCTTTATAAAACATTGATTCGCCCATAAAAACCTTTCCGAGAGAAACACCGTATAAACCGCCAACAAGCTTGTTTTCAAAAAAAACCTCTATCGAATGCGCCAAGCCAAGCTCATGAAGCGCACAATAGGCTCTGATTATCTCCTGTGTTATCCATGTGCCGTTGTTTTCTTTTCGGCTTACCTGCGCACAGTTTGTAACTACTTCCTTGAAAACCGTATCAGATTTTACCTTAAAGGGTTTGTTTCTTAACGTTTGCTTCAGGCTTTTTGATAGTTTAAACTTTTCGGGCAATAAAATCAATCGAGGATCAGGCGAAGCCCAAAACAATTGCAAACCGTGCGGCCATGGAAAAATTCCATTTGAATACGCCAACAAAAGACGCTCAATAGATAAATCGCCCCCAACAGCAAGAAAACCATCGCGATCGGCAAGGCTCGGATGCGGAAAAATCAGTTCGTCGTCAAGCAGAAAAATACTCATTTACTGATTCAAGCTTGAAGATAAAGTATCTGCCAAATATTCTTCGGGAGTAGAAAAAATTTCCGAATCGAAAAACTCGTCCTCGTCATTTTTCTTTTTCTTGATTCTGGGACCGGCATCCCATGCCAGCCTGAATCCGATATGTGTGTATTTATAGTTCGGACTGCCTTTGCTTATATACGAAACATCAATGTATTCAGGATAGCTATACCAACTTCCGCCTTTTAGCACTCTTTTGCGTCCGGCTTCCGGACCTTGCGGATCAAGCACCGGACTTTTTTCAAAATAAGCATCATCATACCAATCCGAACACCACTCCCACGCATTCCCCGACATGTCGTAAATGCCAAGCTCATTGGGTTGTTTCTCGCCAATCGGGTGGATTTTATCTTTCGCATTTTCAAGATACCAACCGATGCTTTCAATCTGATTTCCTCCCGCATATTTGTACCCTTTGCTTTTGTTGCCTCCTTGTGCCGCAAAAACCCATTCTGCCTGCGTAGGAAGTCGCTTGCCTGCCCACTTTGCATATTTTTGGGCATCTTTCCATGTGATATTTACAATCGGATGCTCGTCAGACCAACCCCATTCCGGCGGTTTGGGCATTTTTCGTCCTGTGGCTTCGCAGTATTTTCTGTATTTATACACCGATACTTCATACTTATCAATATAAAAACTGCTAAGCGTTACTTCAATTTCTTTGTTCGGATTGTTCTTATTTTTCATAAAAAATGTTCCGGATTCAACGCGCACATAGCCGTCTTTTATCTTATTTTTTGCAAAAGCTGCCAAAAGTGAATCTATGGCATTTATCCGTGCAATAGGATAATCTTTTTTGGCAATCTTCAAGGCTTTTTGATAGTTGAACTTTGCTTTTTTATATTTTTTATTTTTAAATTGCTTGTCTGCTTTTTGTACTATTTGGTTGTATTTTTTCACCATATTTTCAAAATCGCCCGTAGTATCTTTTTGCAGAATCTCCTTAATTTTTTCTGCTTCTTTCGATGGAGGCAATTCTTCTTCTTTTTTCGGTTCTACTTGCGTGGTATCCGGACTTAAATTCTCTGCAACAGTTTCTTTTTCCGGTTTGTTCAGCGAAAAATAATAAGCAAGCGCGCCTATCACGGCAAACAAAAACAGGAGCGACAAAACAAGCGTGGTTTTGCTTTTTCGTTTTGTTTTTCCGTTGGCAACAGTCTCAAACGAATCTGTTCGAGCAATGTCGTTGAGTGTTGTGCCGACTCGGATTTCAGAAATCGAACCGTCGAGAATTTTATCGACAAGGGCGAATTTTTTCTCTTTATTTGTTGCGGGTTTTATGTAATGAAAAGTATCTCCTTTGGCATTGAGTTCTTCTATGATCTCAATATTTTTGCGGCTCTGATGCAGTTCTTTTTCTAATTCGGCAATATTTTCGTGTTTTCCCGCTTTTTCAATTTGCTGTTCGAGCCTTCCAACTTTTTCTTTCCAAAATGTTATTATCTCTGCTAAAACATTCATCGAATATATTTTAGCATCGTCTAAAACAAGAACGATAATTTGTTTGGCATAATCCGAAAATTTCAGAATCTCCTCCAGTTCAGCCATTGTCTTTCTGTTTGTAAGATAGCTCTTGCTGAACAATATAATTATAAAATTTCCTTCTTTTAAAAAGGATTCTATTGTTGTGTTTGTATAGAATTTTTTAGAGGCAGTATCAACTATTTTATTTTTGCTTGTAAGGTGGTTTTCAAGTTGCTCAAATATCAACGAATTTTTGCTGCGTGCTCCTTGTGTTTCTTTATAATATGAAATAAAAATATGAAATTGAGGCTTCTTATCCATGAGTTTCTCCAATTTAGGGCTACAATATAAAAAAGTCGTCAAATAGTCTTCTTTTTTCCGCTAAAATGACTGCTCCACTTAAAGAAAAGTCTGATTTATTTTGCCAAAATAAAACTATTTGTTGTTTATTACAAACTGATTTTACAAAAAACGCAAAAGGGTAGATTCAACTACCAAATACATTTTTAAATTAAAGTCATCTCTAAAAACAGTAAAATTCAAGGCGCAAGAGATTTTAAAACCGGAATTTACTGTGTAAATGAGCTTAAAGCTATTTTCCCGATTCTTTCCATCAGGTTTAAACGCGGTGGAAAGCAGAAAATTGCATTTTTAGAGCTTAGCTTAAAAGTAATAAAATATTTTCACGAATACAAATTTATTTTACATTCCACCTACATCCAAACATCAATTACAACAATTCAGACGCTTTAAAGTTTAATTTTTTTCTTGTTCTCATAAATTTTCATGCTGTTTTGAAATTGAAAGTTTCAAATTCGTTTTACATTCGGCTTATTCCTAATCTCTTATTGATTTTTGCACTTTAAAACAGGTTTAAGATTTCGGTAATTCTTTGCAAAAACATTCCTTTTTTCTATTTTTGAGATTGAATTTTAAGGCAAATTTATGAAACACCCATGACCGTAAAAAATACACAACAGCATGATTATAAGGCTGGAAGTTAAGCGAAAACCTTTGGCGTAAGCAAATCACCCATCACTTATCACTGATAAAATAGAAACACATGAAAAAAAACGATTTTTTATTTCTAAGTTTACTTGCAATACTATTTCTGCCGTTTATTGTATCCGATGAAATGTACAATCTCCTGTATCACAAGGAATACGGAATAAATACCACGCACGTGATGCTGACAAGTTTTCTTAAATTTGCAATTCTTGCCACTTTAGGCGAATCATTAGGTTTAAGAATCAAAAGCGGGGTTTATAACAAAGCGGGCTTCGGCTTGCTTCCTCGCGCAGTAGTTTGGGGATTTTTAGGTCTAACAATCAAACTTTCGTTTGTTATTTTTTCTGCCGGCACACCTGTTTTTCTCGAAAAAACAATGGAACTGAAAGGAGCGATAAATGCCATGAAACAAGATTTTTCGGGAACAAAACTGTGGGTTGCATTTTCGATAAGTACTGCAATGAATCTAATTTTTGCTCCTGTCATGATGACCATTCACAAAATAACCGATACGCATATTATCGAAAACCAAGGAAAGTTAAATGTTTTGTTCAAGCCGATAAAAATGAAAAAAATAATCACAAATTTAGATTGGGATACACAGTGGAATTTTGTTTTTAAAAAAACAATTCCCTTCTTTTGGATTCCGGCACATACCATAACTTTTTTAATGCCGTCGGAATTTCGGGTTCTTTTTGCTGCAATTTTAGGAATTGTTTTGGGTGTAATCCTTTCTTTTGCAAACCAATCAAGCCGCAAACAAAACACATAGAAATTAAGAATTGAGAGTTAAGAATATAACACACTAATAATCATAAAATTAAAACACATACAGAGAGAAAACAACAAACTATTGAATTTAAAAAATCATGAAAAAAATTGGTTTATTTTATGCTCCCAAAGGCGGAAGCACGGAAAAAGTAGCAAAAATGATTGAGCAAAAACTTGGCAGCGAAAATGTTGAGTTGATTTATGTCAATCAAACGAAAGGCAGTGATTTGTCAAAATTTGACAATTTAATCATTGGCTCTGCCACAGTCGGAAACGATGCGTGGGACGGCAAACACCCCAAAAGCGCGTGGGATAAATTTTGGCCGAATCTTGCTTCTTGCAATTTTTCCGGCAAAATTGTTGCCTTGTTCGGTCTCGGAAATCAGGTTATGTATGCCAATAATTTTGTCGATTCCTTAGGACAATTTGGAACGCAAATAGCGAGAAATGGCGGAAAACTCGTCGGGAAAGTTTCGGGCGAAGGCTATGATTTTAACGAATCGGAAGGCTTTGTTGATGGAATGTTTTTGGGATTGCCCCTTGACGAAGATACCGAAGACGACAAAACAGAAGAAAGACTAAACAACTGGCTTGAAAACATCAAAAACGAATTTATCTAAACAATAAACACTTGCCGCTCGACAAAAGCACACGACGCAAAAAAACACTAAGTCAAACGCATGAAATTCGTTTTTTAAGTTTTACTAAAAAATTTAGTATTGTAAACCAATGTTTTAGAAATTAGTTAAGATTTTATGTGTAAAATTATCAAAAAGACAATGCTTTAATTATTAGTTATTGAATTGATTTAATAATTTCATGCGTTTGACCTGAAAAAACACTATTTTCTTGCACAACCTTATTGCAATGCCTAAGCGATAATCTAAGGAAATATTGCAAAAGTTTCGTGCCGTTAAATTTGAATGTATAGCTCAATCGTTTTAAATTTGCAAGATTTTTAAATCTAAATACGAAAAAACTGTGAAAAAGATAAAAACCGTAACGAGCTATATTGTTGCAGAAGATAATAAACAAAAAGAAATCACTACCTTTTTAGAGTATAACGAGCAAGAGAAGCTCATTTGTTCGATAAATTATTTTTCTGCCGAAGAAATTGAGTCTAAAATAGTTTTGAAATACGATTCGGCGGGCAACAAAACAGAAGAAATCAGCTACATGTCGGAAACAGAAATAGACAAACACGTGTATTTCAAATACGACGAAAAAGGCAATTTGCTCGCGGAAGAAATTTGTTATGCCGACGGCTCGAAATCGGTGAAAACCTATACAAACAAAGAAAGCGAACAATGGATTGAAACACGAGACGAAGACGGCGAGCTTGAAGAAAAAATATACCGAAAACTCAAAAACAACAAAGATATTTTGGAAGAAACAGTATATGATGAGGAAGAGAAACAAACTGAAAAACAAATCAATACGTATGATAAGGAAAACCGCTTGACAAACAGACTTGAGTTTGGGAGAAAAAATGAATTTCTCGCAGAACGGAAATACACATACAACGAGGCAGGAAAAATAATCAAACGCCTGAGTGTAAACAAAAAAGGGAAACTCATTGATGCCATTGCTTACGTCTATGACGATGAGGGAAGAATTTTGGAACAAAGCCTCAAAAATCATCTCACGATCAAGTATGAATACAACAAGGAAGAAAAAACAATCACAGAAAAGCGTTTTTTGGCAAACGGCATTATGGCCTCTTGCATGATCTCGAAATTTGACGAAAACAACCTTCTTGTGGAAGAAGACAACATGATTTCTAAAAAGATATATGCCTATACGTTTTTTGAATAAATCATGAAACATTTGTATGCCGCTTTTGTTAAACACATGCGCCTGCGCCATAAAAAAAGCCGAAAAGCCAAAGGCGAAAAAAAGAGGTATTTTTTATTTTGTAAAAAAAACTGTACATTTGAATGCATCATAGAAAGAACAAGAATATATGACAAAATATACTGAAGATACAATAAAAACCCTTGATTGGAAAGAGCATATCAGGAAACGTCCGGGAATGTATATCGGGAAATTAGGCGACGGCTCGTCGCGCGACGACGGAATTTATATTCTCTTGAAAGAAGTGCTTGACAACTCAATCGACGAATATATGATGGGTTTTGGGAAACAGATTGACATAAACATTGCGCAACAAATGGTAAAAATTCGCGATCACGGCAGAGGAATTCCGCTCGGGAAAGTCATTGATGTTGCCTCGAAAATGAACACCGGAGCGAAATACGATTCAAAAGTATTTAAGAAGTCTGTCGGGCTGAATGGTGTTGGTATCAAAGCCGTAAATGCTTTATCGACACGTTTTGTTATATCTTCATTCAGAGAAGGCGAAAAAAAAACCGTTGAGTTTTCCGAAGGAAAAATAGTAAAGGATTTGCCCATTGAAAACACAAACTCACCCGACGGAACTGAAATTTCTTTTATCCCGGACAAAGGTCTTTTTACCGACTATCATTTTGTATATGATTACGTTGAGAAACTGCTCAGGAATTACGTTTACCTGAACTCCGGACTTACGATTAATTTTAACGGCAAAAAATTCTATTCGCGGAACGGACTGCTCGATTTATTGACAGAAAATACCGATGCAAGTTGCTTGTATCCGATTGTGCATCTGAAAGGAGAAGATATTGAAATTGCATTCACACACGGCACACAATACGGCGAAGAATATTATTCGTTTGTCAATGGACAACACACCACGCAGGGCGGCACACACCTGTTGGCATTCAAAGAGGCTTACGTGAAAACCATACGCGATTTTTACAAAAAAGATTTTGATGTCTCGGACATTCGCCAATCGTTGATTGCCGCAGTGAGCATAAAAGTTCAAGAGCCGGTTTTTGAATCTCAGACCAAAACGAAACTCGGCTCAAAAAATATTTCGCCCGACGGAATTTCGGTTCGCAATTTTATCATGGATTTTGTTACCACAAAACTTGATAACTTTTTGCATAAAAATCCGGACGTGGCGGAAAGCCTGAGCACCAAAATAGTAGCTTCGGAGAAAGAAAGAAAAGCCATGTCGGGCATAAAAAAATTAGCCCGCGAGAGTGCCAAAAAAGTGAGTTTGCACAACAAAAAACTGCGCGATTGCAGACTCCATTACAACACAAACCACGAACGCAAAGAAGAGGTTACGATTTTTATTACCGAAGGAGATTCGGCAAGCGGATCAATTACCAAATCGCGCGATGTAAACACCCAAGCGGTTTTCAGCCTGAAAGGAAAACCCCTGAATACCTTTGGACTGACAAAAAAAATAGTCTATCAAAACGAAGAGTTCAACCTGCTGCAAGCTGCGCTGAATATCGAAGAGGGCGTAGAAGATTTGCGATACAACAATATTGTGATTGCAACAGATGCAGATGTTGATGGAATGCACATTCGCTTGCTGCTGATTACGTTTTTCCTTAAATTTTTTCCGGAAGTAATAAAAACAGGACATTTGTACATTCTGCAAACGCCGCTTTTCAGGGTTCGGAATAAGAAAAAAACAATGTATTGCTACTCGGAAGAAGAAAAAAATGAGGCAATAAACAAGCTGAAAAACAATACGGAAATTACACGTTTCAAAGGACTTGGAGAAATTTCACCCGACGAGTTTAAATATTTTATCGGGAAAGATATTCGCCTCGAACCGGTGTTGCTCAATCGCGAAAATTCTGTTTCTAAATTGCTTGAATTTTACATGGGAAAAAACACTCCCGAACGTCAGGAATTTATCATCGACAATTTGCGGGTAGAGGAAGATGTTGCCTGATTAAAGAGTTAAGAGTTAAAAATTAAGAGTTAAGAATTAAGAATGGCAAGTACGAATTTTGTAGATTATGTAAAGATTTTTTTTCGTTCGGGAAAAGGCGGTCGCGGTTCGACACATTTGCGACGAGAGAAATTTGTTCCGAAAGGCGGACCTGATGGCGGCGACGGCGGACGAGGCGGACATATCATCATCAAAGGAAACAAGCAGTTGTGGACACTGATCCACTTGAAATACAGGAAACACATTTTTGCAGGCGACGGCGAAAGCGGAGGACTGAGCCGCAAAAGCGGTGCCGACGGCGAAGACAAAACCATTGAAGTGCCGCCGGGAACCATAGTCCGCGACCCGGAAACAGGAAGACAAATTCTGGAAATTACCCAACACGATGAAACAAAAATACTCCTGAAAGGCGGAAAAGGCGGATTGGGAAATTGGCATTTCAAATCATCAACAAACCAAACGCCGCGCTATGCACAGCCCGGAGAAGAGGGCTTGGAAAATTGGCTGATTCTTGAGCTAAAAGTATTGGCAGATGTCGGCTTGGTCGGGTTTCCCAATGCCGGAAAATCAACCTTGCTGAGTGTTGTCTCTGCTGCCAAACCGCAAATTGCAGACTATCCGTTCACAACCTTAGTGCCCAATTTGGGCATTGTAAGCTATCGCGAGCAACGGTCGTTTGTCATGGCAGACATTCCGGGAATCATCAAGGGAGCTTCCGAAGGTAAAGGACTTGGACTGCGCTTTTTAAGGCATATTGAAAGAAACTCAATACTCTTGTTTATGATTCCGGCAGATGCTGACAATATTAAAGAAGAATACCACATTTTGCTGAACGAACTGAAAAATTACAATCCTGAATTGTTGGACAAAAACCGCCTTTTGGCAATAAGCAAAGCCGATATGCTCGACGACGAACTGAAAGATGAGATAGAAAAAGATTTGCCTAAACTTCCGTATTTATTTATTTCGTCGGTTACAGGTGAAGGGATTTCCCGATTAAAAGACAAATTGTGGGAAAGTTTGAACAGCTAACAACACAGAAAAAAAAACAGACAGATGAAAATAAAATAAGGCAAAAAAATTGTCGTTATTTTTTATAATATTGCTGTCTGCTTACACTTTTATTTATTCTGATAATTCTATTAATATGAGATATATTTTTGTGGCATTCATTTTTTGTCATTTTTGGGCATATGGACAAATTGGCGGAATAGGAACATATAAATTTTTGGAACTTCCGAATTCGGCACGCGTGGCAGGCATGGGGGGAAACCTAATTTCTGTTGTCGATAATGATTTGAATTTGGCGTATCACAATCCGGCACTGCTTAATGAAGAAATGGATAAACAACTTGCCCTGAATTATATAAATTATCTGTTGGACATCAATTTCGGATATGCTGCTTATGCGCATCATTTCGACAAAATCGGGCAGATGGCTTTTGGGATTCATTACATAAACTACGGAGAATTTACCGGCGCAAACGAAACAGGCACAAAAAACGGCACATTTACCGCCGCAGAATATGCACTGAATATTATCTGGGCAAAACCTCTCATTGACAGCTTGCTGACCGTCGGAGTCAATATAAAACCAATAATCTCAAACCTTGAAAATTATTCGTCTTACGGAATAGCCTGCGATATTGGTTTGCATTATTACAACAAAAATGCCTTGTTTGGCATTGCTCTGCTCGTGAAAAATGCAGGACATCAGCTAAAACCATACTACGAAGAACATTACGAGCCTTTGCCGATTGATGTGCAGCTTGGTTTCTCGAAACGACTTGCACACGCTCCTTTTCGTTTTTCGCTGACTTTTCAGCACTTGCAAAAATGGGATATGCAATACGAAATCAAGGAAACAAAACGAGACCTCGATGGATTTGGCGAGAAAAATGAAAAATCGGAATTTGAAAATTTTTCAGACAATTTTTTGCGCCATACGGTTTGGGCTGTTGAGTTTTTGCCGGGGAAAAATTTCCACCTGCGAATGGGATACAACCATCAGCGAAGAAAAGAATTGGTTTACGATCCCAAACCCGGTTTTACCGGACTTTCATGGGGCGTAGGGCTGAAAATCGCAAAGTTTTTTATAAATTATGCACGCGCATCTTATCATATCGCAGGAGCATCAAACCATTTTTCAATAAGTACAAACTTGTCGCATTTTTATTCAAAATAATAGTTCTCAAAAACGAAAATTGTTTCTTAAAATCACAAAAAAAACTTGATAAGTTCAAATATTTTAAGTATTTTTGATAAATAAAAAAGTCTATGACTAATTTGTTATTAGACATAAGCGAGCGCGATCAAAAACAAATCGGAGAATAAAAGACTTTTCACAATTTGAAATATATGAAACACACAGCGGCATGATTATTGGACGGGAAAACAAAAGTTAGAAGTCGGAAAACAAGAATTTCCCGCGCCCAATTTCTAAGCTAAAATTTAAAACACAAACATATGAAAACCCGTTTTATATTAATATTTATATGCTTTTGCATTCTTTTTTTTTGCAAAATAACGGGGGGGGGTATTTTACTCATTGCCAGACAGTTAGAAAAACAAGCCGCTCCTTTAAAAAAAACTCAAACGAAGAAAAAGCACAAATTCAAACACTAAAAAACCTACCATATCAATACTTTTTTTCGTCGAACCCGAAAAAAAACGTTTCATTTTCCTCCCGATGCCTACCAACAGAGCAACCCAATATACAGCAATTGAAACCACAAAAAAAAAATTTAGCACAACAACAAATATATCCCAAAGTAATTCAAGGAAATGAAGTAAATATTTTTATAGTTTTAATCGTAGTGATTCTTATTTTGTTGAGGATTCATGATGTTCGTTTAAGAAATAGGACAAATAAAAAACTTATGGAAAAAAATAAAGAGATTGAAAAACAGCGAGATGAGCTGCAAAAAATAAATGCTACTAAAGATAAGTTTTTTTCCATTATTTCTCACGATTTGAGAAATCCGTTTACTTCCCTTATCGGAAGTTCTGAATTGCTTCTTAAACAATATCACAAACTTAGCGAAAATCAGCGCGAGAAATTTGTACAGTCGATATACAATACTTCGCAACAAGCCTATAAATTGTTGCTCAACCTTTTAGAGTGGTCGAGAACACAAACCGGCGCAATTAAATTTAATCCTGAGATCAAGGATTTTAATATAATTGTCAAAGAGAACTTTCTTCTGCAACAAGAAGAGGCAAAAAAGAAAAAAATTGAGCTTAAAGCAGATTTATCAAGCCACTTTTTGGTATATATTGATGTCAATATGATAAGCACTGCACTCCGAAATATTACGAGTAATGCGATAAAATTTACAAATCCGGGCGGAGAAATTCAGATACAAACAGAAGATAAGGGAAAATATATCATGGTAAGTGTCAGCGATACAGGAGTTGGGATTAAAGAGGAACACATAGGGAAATTGTTTCGGATTGACATGCATCACTCAACCGAAGGAACATCAAAAGAAAAAGGAACCGGCATGGGACTGATTTTGAGCAAAGAATTTATCGAAAAAAACGGCGGAAGCATCGAAATTAAAAGTTCGCCTGGAGAAGGCACAAGCATTTCTTTTACCCTTCCGAAAGCAAGCCAAAATTAAAGCTCGCAAACAAAACCTATCGCATCGGCTATTCCATAAAATTGCACGGCTTAACTACCTTTTTTGTCTATTGCTTATGAATACAAATACTATTAAGGCTATGAAAACAACAAGTATCAGCGTCATTTCGAGCCAATATTTTGAAGGTTCAACCCAAATTTCTTTGAAGAAATTCCAACGTCCCAAAATTTCCACAAAACTCCAAAATATAACCACGGTTGGGATAGCATATTTTATGGCATAAGCAAGTTGTTTTATTCTTATAAGCCGAAGGAATAAAATTGCAGACCAAAATAATAAAACAAAAGCAATTATGTAGGTAACAGGGTGTCGGTCGCCTAAAAAGTTGGGGTCGTAAACAAACAGCAATACAAGGTAAAATGTCCAAAGAATAAGGATTAATTCTGTAAAAGTAACAATTGCCGTGCTTTTTTTCGTTGCTTTTAGTTCAGCAATTTTTGTGAGTTTCAACTTTTTTTGAAACCAAGTGAAAAATCGACAACCGGTTTTGCTGCCGAAGAAATAATATAACATAAATACAACCCAAAAGCCAATAGATGAAGGCATAATCAGGTATTCGGGTTTTGTAACAGCTTCGCCGTTTATCATCATTGGCTCTACGCCAAAACGATTGGCAAAATAGACGTAAGCAAACTCAATCCAACCTGTCCAAACCAAAAGCCCGCTAAACAAACCCAAAAAAGTGGCTTTCATGTTGTTTGACGATAAAATTCCCCAAATGAGTAAAATTAATCCTAAAAATCCTAAAATTGTGGCTGCAAAGTAAATATAAGTATGTCCAAAGCCTTTTTCCATTAAAATCATAGCTCCATGCCCCAATGGCATTGTAAACAATACGATGAAAAAGGCTAAAAATCCGTGATATGAGATGTTTTTTTGTTTATTTTTGGATTCCATATTTTTATCTTGTTTTAAAATTTTGATTTATTTTATATTATTTCAAGTCAATAAAAACAATGCCTCAAAAATACTGCGACAATACAGAAATTTTTACTAATATTTTCACACTTAAAAATGTTATAAAGCATTTTTTGTTTTTCCGGATTTATTTTCTGCGCTGCCTCTCTACCATTCGGGCAAACTCACCATTTTGTTTTAACAACTCAGCAGGATTACCTATTTCTGATACTTTACCTTCTTTTAATACCACTACTTTATGTGCATTGGCAACTGTGCGCATACGGTGAGCTATGATTAATACGGTTTTGTTTTTGATAAGTTCCGAGATACCTGCTTGTATTTTGGTTTCATTTTCTACATCCAAACTTGCGGTAGCCTCATCTAAAAGAATAATTGGGGCATCTTTTAATAAGGCTCTTGCAATGGATATTCGTTGACGCTCGCCTCCTGAAATATTCTCGCCGTTTTCACCAATCTGTGTATCATAACCTTGAGGTAATTTATTTATAAACTCCTCACATTGAGCTAGTTTGGCAACATGTTTTACTTCTTCATCGCTTGCATCTTTTCGTCCCAAACGGATATTTTCCATGACACTTGTATTAAACAATGCAACATCTTGAAATACAATAGAAAAGTTTTTCAACAAGGTTTCGGGTTCTATTTTGGAAATATCTTCGCCACCGAGCGTGATTTGTCCTTTGTCAATATCCCAAAAGCGAGCTGAGAGTTTCGCTGAAGTACTTTCCTTGTTTGGCTGTAAAACTGACATTTTGCAAGGTTTGTTGTCCTTTTTCATAAGAAAAATCAACATTTTTAAACTCAATATCAAAATTAGTCGGCGCAAAATCTGTTTTGCCTGTCTGACGAGGCATATTGTCCATCTCTTTCATGCGTTTAATGCGAACATCTAAATATAAGAGCATAGCCATACTGTTCATAGCATCTATAAATGGATTGTAAATAGCCCCCACAATAATAAGAAATACCAAGTAGGTAAACAAACTGATAGTTCCTTGCGAAAGCATAAATGCTCCGGCAAAAATCACACTCGGAAATCCTAGTTTAAGCGTAAAATGTGAAAGGTTAATTAACGAACCTCCTACGAGTTCGCTTTTTACTAATTGTTTTTCATATTTATCCAATTCAGCATTCAGCTCATCCAAATATGTATGTTCATTATTGTACGATTTTATTTCCTGTACCATATCCATACCGTCTTGTATGCGGTCGGTAATTACTCGCTTTTGATTGTAAATAGTTACATGACCTTTATTCATCAGCTTTCTGGATAAGAAAAATACCAAAAAGCCAACCGGAACTACCCAAAACATTGCCAAACTCATTTGCCAATTATAAAAGAACATTGCCACAATCATTAGAGACATGCTAATAATAGAGGCAAAAATCTGCGGTACGGCATGTGAAAACAGTTGTTCGATTTGGGTGGCATCCTCCATTATGGTAGCACTTAAATCGGACATATCTTTTTTACCGAAAAACGCCATAGGCAGTTCACGCAAGGTTTCTGCCAGCTTTATACGTCTGTTGGCACTTTCTTTGTAAATTTTAGTGTATAATTTATTGTAATCTACGTATGCAATAACGTACATCACCACAAATGCCACTACGGCAAATATGATGTAAAACCACATTCCTCGTTCTAAAGGACTGCCCGTTTGCCAATGTCGGATA
>PDWI01001308.1_pt1 | contig 39447 bp, 34 predicted proteins | sample 1430891 | NCBI WGS metagenome assembly PDWI01 (sample SAMN01162508, study PRJNA174530) | Oral metagenome, whole genome shotgun sequencing project. | biome: Marine environment; feature: Marine mammal; material: Swab sample of the gingival sulcus; isolation source: swab sample of gingival sulcus... | reverse complement strand
GCTATCCCTATTCTCTGTCTTTGTCCTCCAGAAAACTCATGCGGAAAACGGTTTGAGTGTTCTTCATTAAGACCTACTACTTCAAGAAGTTCTACCGCTTTTTCATGTCTTACTTTTTTAGAATACAATCTCCTGTAAGCCCAGCCCTCCGAAACAATCTCACCTACTGTCATCCTTGGGTTGAGCGATGCAAAAGGGTCTTGAAATATCATCTGCATCTTATCGGAAAAAATCTTCCTATCCGTCCTACTTCTAGAATCAAGGATTTTTCCATCCAGTTCTATTTCTCCACCTGATGATTCGTATACGTTTATTAGAGTTCTCCCTAAGGTTGTCTTTCCACAGCCAGATTCACCCACTACTCCTAATGTGTCTCCTTTTTTGACTTCAAAACTTATATCATCAACTGCTTTTAAGTATTTACCTCTTCCCACTTTGAACTTTTTGCTTAGATTTCTAACTTTTAGTAATGCTTCGCTCATAAACAAACCTCCTCATTCGTTATAGGATTTACTCTCTTTGGAGCCAGTTCATGATACAGCCAACAGTTGGCACTGTGAGTTTCATTCACATCGTATTTTGGCGGTTCTATCTTCCTACAAATATCCATAGCGTAAGGACATCTAGCAGCAAATGCACAGCCTCTTGGGGGATTAAATAAATCCGGCGGGGTTCCAGGTATAGGAACAAGCGGTATAGACATATCTGCATCTGGCTTCGGAATTGACTGAAGCACTCCCCACGTATAAGGATGTTTACAGTTATAAAAAATATCATTTGCCGGACCGTATTCAACTACCTGTCCTGCATACATAACCGCTATATCCTTTGCAATATTTGCAACTACACCAAGATCATGAGTTATAAAAATAATCGCCGTATTATATATTTTCTGTAAATCTTTAATAAGTTCCAAAATCTGAGCTTGTAAAGTAACATCAAGCGCGGTTGTCGGTTCATCACAAATTAATAATTTCGGGTTAACAGCAAGTGCAAGAGAGATCATCGCTCTTTGTCTCATCCCACCCGAAAACTGATGAGGGAATTGTTCATATCTTTTTTCAGGATTCGGTATTCCAGTATTTTTTAAAGCGTCTTTTGCTATCTTTTTTGCCTCAGCGTATTTCATTTTAGGATTAGCATTGAGTATCCCTTCTGCAATCTGTTTTCCTACTTTCATGGTAGGGTTAAGACTTGTCATTGGGTCTTGAAATATCATTCTTACATCATTTGCCCTTAATCTAAGGAGTTCCTTTTTGCTGAGTGCAAGGATATCTTTACCGTCAAAAGTAATCTCCCCATCTTTAAAATAACCATTTGATGAAGGATTAAGCCTTACTATTGATTTGGCAGTAACACTTTTCCCACAGCCTGATTCTCCAACAATACCTAATGATTCTCCTCTATTTAGTGTTAAGTCCACTCCTCTTACAGCTTGCACCTCACCGGCATAAGTTCTAAAACTAAAGCATAGGTTTTTAATGTTTAATATCCTATCTTCCATACTACGCTCCTCCATTAATCAAGACCTCATACGCGGATCAAGTGCGTCTCTAAGTGCGTCCCCAATCAGTGTAAAACATAGCATCGTAATACATATTAAAAGGGAAGGAAACACAAGTTGATATGGATATGTCAAAAATACATTGGCTCCATCACTTGCAAGATTTCCCCAGCTTGCAAGTGGAAGAGGCAGTCCAAGTCCAATGTAACTAAGAAATGCTTCTGCAAATATCGCCGCTGGGATCGCAAAAGCCATACTTGTAATAATAGGGCTCATTGCATTAGGTACAAGATGTTTGAATATAATCCAAATACTGTTTGTACCAAGTGCCTTACTAGCCATTACATACTCTGACTCTTTTATTTGAAATACTTGTCCCCTAAATAATCTAGCCATACTTATCCAACCGGTCGCAGACAGTGCAATAACAATTGGTCCAAACCCCGGCTTTAATATGATAACGAGTATTGTCACCCATAGCATCTGAGGTACGGCGCCAATTACCTCACATATCCTCATCATTATATTATCTGCAGCCTTGCCTATAAAACCGGCTAATCCTCCATATAGGATACCTATCGTTGCGTTTACCAGTGCTACTAAAACACCTATTGTAAGACTAACTCTTGCCCCCTCCCAGCATCTAACCCAAAGATCACGTCCGAGGTTATCCGTTCCGAATATATGCTCGGCAGAAGGGGGATTGTTTGAAATCGCCCAGTCATTTTTGTCGTATTCATAAGGACTTAAAATAGGTGCAAATATCGCAAATAGTATTATTACAATAAGCATAAAAAGCGCAATCATCGCTATCGGATTTTTTCTAAATCTTCTTGCTGCATCTTTCCAGTAACTAAGTGAAGGGCGCTGTATCTCCTCCGCGTTCAAAGCACCTTCTTCTAGCGGCAAAAACAAATCTTCCGTAATCTGAATACTAGCCTCTTCGTTAGGAATCGTATTTTGTAAAGCTATATCATTTATCTTGCTCATATTCCCTCCTAACTGATTCTAATACGCGGATCAACAATGCCGTAAAGAATATCTACTAAAAAGTACATGACTACCGTTATAAAACTAAACATAATGGTAAGTCCCATAATCATCATGTAGTCAGAGCCCGTTATTGCCATAATCATGGCATTTCCTATTCCAGGAATACCATAAATTTTTTCTATAACAAAATTACCGGTTAGCACTCCGGCAAACATCGGCCCGAAAGATGTAACAAGCGGTAATAAACTATTTCTAAGTGTGTGTTTTATTATTATGCTTTTTCGAGTAAGGCCTTTACTCTCAGCAGTCATTATATAATCTTGATTCATTACATCAAGCATGCTCGATCGAAGCATCCTTGCGTAAAAGGCGATGTTTTGCATAGCTGCCGCAAAAATTGGAAGTATGAGATATGCAAACCCTTTATAACCAAATACGGGGAGGATCTTAAATGTTACTCCAAATAGTCTTTGGAACATTGTTGCAAAAACGAAGTTAGGCACACTGACACCTATTATTGCGATAATTATTACGAGGTAGTCAAAACTCTTTCCGTTGTTTACAGCTGCCGCTATGCCAAAAATCACCCCTATAAAAACTCCGAGTAGTACTCCTCCAAACCCCACTTTTGCTGAAACCGGCATAGTCTTGGCTACTTTTTCGACTACAGTTTGACCTTTGAATTTCATGCTCATTCCAAAATCACCTTTTAAGAGTTTGCCCATATATATTAGGTAACGCTCTGTGACAGGCTTGTCTAAACCATATTGACGATTTAGTGACTCTCTTATTACGAGTGGTGTATCACGGTCTAGTAAAAAAGGATCTCCCGGTATACTGTTCATAAGGAAAAATGTCAAAGTCGTAATTAAAAACAGTGTAATCACCATAGATACAAACCTTTTTAAGGTATACTTAAGCATCCTAACCCTCCATAATGCAACTTCTTCCCTAAAATAACTCTTCTATATAATTTAAAATATATCAAACGATATTGCAAAAGTCAATACAATTGGATAATTTTTTATCATAATAATATTTTTTTTGCATATTGACAATTTTTTATTATATGATAATATGTATTTGAAAGATATTTTTAATTTAAGATCAATTTTTATTATAGGAGGTTACGCTAACATGAAGTATATGACAGCTGAACCATTTAGAATAAAAATGGTGGAACCCATTAAAAAAAGCACGAAAGAACAACGACAAAAATGGCTAAAGGAAGCACAGTACAATGCATTTAGGCTAAAAGCTGATAATGTGTATGTTGATTGTATAACGGATAGTGGAACTTCTGCCATGAGCACTCATCAGTGGTCCGCTCTAATGCTCGGAGACGAATCCTACGCCGGTTGTAGAAGCTTCTATAAACTAGAAGAATCTGTTAAAGATGTATTCGGAATGCCTATGGTACAACCCACTCACCAAGGAAGAGCAGCCGATTTTATCATGGCCCAGCTTTACTGTAAGCCAAAAAAATACGCCATTGGCAACATGCATTTTGATACTTTCAGAGGTAATGCCGAAGTCATGGGAGCATATCCTGTAGATATGGTAATTGATGAAGGCATAGACTCAGCCAGTCCATCTCATCCTTTCAAAGGGAATCTTGACCTTAATAAAATGCAAAAACTCGTTGACGAAAAAGGCGCTGATGAAATCTGCCTTATAATAGTAACCGTTACCTGTAATAATAACGGTGGTCAACCGGTATCCATGCAGAACTTACGAGAGGTTGCTGCTTTCGGTAAAAAGTACAATATTCCAGTCGTAATCGATTCAGCTAGGCTAGCTGAAAATGCATTTTTTATAAAAACTCGCGAAGAGGGATATGCAGACAAAAGCATAAAAGAGATAACAAGAGAGATGTTCTCCTACTGCGAAACAGCCACAATGAGTTCTAAAAAGGACGGTCTAGTAAATATAGGTGGTTTATTTGTATCAAGAAATAAAGATATATTCGTAAAGGCCAATCAACTAGCAATAGTACACGAAGGTTTTATTACATATGGCGGTATGTCCGGTAGAGATATGGAAGCGCTTGCAGTCGGTCTTCAAGAGGCATGTGACGAACAGTACCTAGAGTACCGCATTAATCAAGTTAAATACTTAGGAGATAGACTAAAAGAAGCGGGTATTCCTATCATAGAACCGACCGGCGGACATGGTGTATACATTGACGGAAGAAGATTCTTCCCACATATCCCCCAACACGAATTCCCTTCTCAAAGACTTGTCGTTGCTCTCTATGAAGAAGCAGGGGTAAGAGCTGTTGAACTCGGGGCGTGTGCGTTCGGTTCGAAAGATGAAGAAGGCAACCCTGTATGGCCAGAACTTGAAACGATGAGAATAAGCATATCAAGACGTGTATATACCAATAATCATCTCGATGTAATTGTAAATGCTCTTCGGGATATTTACGCAAAAAGAGATTCGTATAGAGGGATGAAGATAATATATGAAGGACCTATAATGTCTCTTCGTCATTTCACCGCAGGATTTGAGCTATTATAATAGGATTTTCCTATTATTAAATATATGCTATAATTCAGATTAATGGCTTTGGAGTCAAAAATCATTTTATGATTATTGGCTCATTAGCCATGTAAAGATGAAATTGGAGTTTGTATGTACAATAATATTGAAACCATTCTCACTCTTGCCGGTATGCTTTCAAAAACCCTTGGAAAGTTTATGCAAATCACTGTGAGTGACACACAAAAATACATTTTTGTAGAAAACGTTATAGAAACAGAAGCAATTGTGGGCAAAGCAATCAATGACAATGAAAGATATTTTCTCGAGGATGATGATATCCGTAAGCTTCCATACGTAGCAAATTATAAATCCCTCTCACACAGTATGAATAAACTCCGCTCATCAACATTCTTCTTCAAAGATAAAAAAGGAAATATCGAGTATCTACTCAGCATTACTGCCAACGTAGATGAATTTTTGTATGTTAGAGACATACTAGATGTATTTACAAATGGTAGCCCAGCAAGATTACCAAATACGCCTAAAAAAACAGCAGCAGCCATTGATAAAATACCAAAACTAAACCTTTCTATTCACGACATAATTGATTCTGTCCTATCAGAAGGTCAAAAGCGTTATGATACAACCGTGAAAAGAATGACAAAATCGGAAAAGCAAAGTTTGATAAGAGAGCTTCATTCTCGCGGAGCCTTTTTAATAAAAGGAGCTGTAACGGAAGTTGCCTCTAAACTAAACTATTCAGAAGCAACAATATATCGTTATTTACAAAAGCTTGAGGAGAACTGAAAATGTACAATATCTCTGAAAAATTCGTAAAAGAAACAGTTAATCGTTTCGGTTTTTTAGTAGATACTATCAAAGTCCTTACCGGTGGATCTAACCACCATGTTTTTTCGCTAAATACAACTGATAATAAAAAGCTTATCGTAAAGTTCCCAAAAATTCGTGAAACGGAACTACTTTTTTCAACCGGACATAAAGATACACTATTTGGCGGCGATTTATCACTAAGAAGAGAATCCTATTTATTGGATCTTATTAGAGAAAGTGGGCTCCCTACACCAAAGGTATATGGAATATACCCCACAAAAATAGGTGATTGTATTATCGTTGAGCGTTCACCCGGCTTAAACCTTGTAGACTACATGAATAAAGAATCTCATTCTAAAGAAAAGTTTCTTGAGGTCATCGCTGACTTAGGAAAAGCATTTGCTAAACTTCATAAGACAAGGTTTAAAAGCTTTGGTAATATAATGTATAATTCCGTAATAGAGCCTGAGGGCATCGGTAACTTCGCGGACAGATACCTCCCAATAAATGACATGATACTTAAAAAATGCGAAGCTAAAGGCGGACTAACAAAAAAAGAACGGAACTCTCTAAAATCATTTTTTGACTCGGAATTTGAAAAATATAGAGAAAGGCTAACGATAAATCACTCCCCCGCCACTCTAGTCATCACGGATATGCACGGCGATAACTTCTTCATAGAAGACGGTAAGATAAGTGGCTTTTTTGATGTTGAAAGCAGTCAGGCTGCGCCCTATGAGTACGAGCTATACTGCTTAAGATTCTTCGTATTTAATTATTATAGTAAGGAGGAATACGCGCTAGCTGAAAAACACTTTTGGAACGCTTACTCTAATGGCTTATACGATTTTCCGGATAAGGAAACCGACGAACTTATAGACTTCTTTTCAGCATGTAGACTTCTAGAACTATTCCAGTCCTATTGGGGTCATGTCGATGGAATAAGAGATACATGGGGACAAAGGATAAAGGATATGCTTTTTGAGTATGTTAATACGAAAAAAGTGGATTATGTAGGCCTTGGCTCAATTTGGCGCCAAAGAGATGCGCAACCTTTACATTGTAGTCAATGACTTAAACATATTATACTCTTCACCACATCTAAAAAATCTACTAGGATTCATGTTATTCAATTATAGTAAGCCAACTAAGATATTTAATTTATCATGCATAGAGTCCACAATTTTAAATTAAAAAAGAGTACATTATCCTATTGCGATGATTAGATATTCATATTGTTAAAAAATTTATTGTCTCTCATGTTCTATCAGATACCACGTTGTTTTGGATAAATGTTTGAAATCGTCTTCCTTTAACTGTTTGCAGATAAAGGACTGTCTTGGCGAGTTAATATCTTCTCCAGATATTTCCATCATATTATAATCTCTACATAACCCTTGTAAGCGTTTTAATTGTTGCCTCGTATTTCTTGAAGGCATATAGGTGACTGCCTTTATTCCTAGTTCTTTTAAAGTATCAAAAAGCAAAGGCAAAAAAGAATCTTCAAAAGTCTGCTTTGCTTTATCGCCTGTAACGCTATCTCCTACATCACCTAGGTAAGAATATGCAAATACCGCATCTATTTTATCCGCAAACTTTATCATATCTTTAATATGCGGAAGTTCTTCATCTGCAGGTATAAATATGTCCTTTATAAAAGTACTTTTTAGTATGCCCAGTAAGTCGTATTCGTAATGCTTGTTATCAGTATCTAGCATTCTTTCTTTTAGCTTACCAGTAAGAAATATCCCTAGATCATTTTCTAAGTAATTAACTACTTTCACGCCTTTTTCATAACGACTGGTTATCCATTTCGAGAGCGCATACATCAGATGTCTTTCTGTTACAGAGCCTCCATCTTCATACTGCGATAGAGGGATAACGTCCCTTTCAAAGTCTAAATCACAACCTACTTTTTCGTTTATCATGGCAAGCATTTTTATATTTCTATCATTTCTTTTTTGTCTATAGAGCGCAAAGAAATCTGTAACTTCTTCTATGTATTGGTGCGGCACAGAATGAAGAACCATATAAGCCACACCAGATTGATCGGGACTATTCAATCGATAACTTTCTAGTGCCGTTCCTTTCATACTAACTCTACATTCCATACCAACAGTAGTTGCAAAGTCAAGTATCTCACCCGCCGCAAGGAACTCCCTAGCGCCCGCCATGGTATCATGATCTACTATTCCAGCACTACTAAGTCCCGCTAATTTCGAGTAATACACTGCTTCCGCTGGAGAATATGGCGAAAAAGAATAAATGGTATGTATGTGATTATTCGTATACCCTAAATCGTTAAATTCTTTGAGTCCAAATTCGTCAACATATTTTCTTATCGCTTTGATTCTCTCGCTAGACGTCCCTCCGTGTATATCATAAAGACCTTTTAACATAATTACCTCAATTTAACATTACCTGTCCACCCGTAACAGGTATCGCCTGTCCCGTTTCATACTGTTGCTCTACACAGTACATTATCGCCTTTGCAACATCCTTTGGAAAACACCCTCTCTTTATTGGTGTTTTCGCCATATAGAATCTTTTGACATCGTCGATGGTTTTCGCTCCGGGCACTTTTCCAGCATCTAGGTACTGTCTAAAAAGCCCTCTCTCAGGATCTGACCACAAAGGTCCATCATAGTAGTTGCCTGGACAAACAGTATTTACCTTTATACCGTATTCTACAAGTTCTAACGCAAAACTTTGAGTAAGACCTATTCCACCAAACTTCCCACCAGAATATGCGAAGTTCTTCTTAGACCCCACCAGACCTGACTTTGAGTTAATTTGTACTATATCTCCTGTCCAGTTCTCATCTCCTTGTCTTTGAGCCTTCATGATTTCAGATGTATATTTTACACATAGGAAATAGCCTGTATAATTGATCTTTGTAACAAACTCAAAATTCTTAGCACTCATTTCATCAAGACCACCAGCGATTAGCACTCCAGCATTTGCCACCAATAAATCCACGCCACCGAATCTTTCAACTGTCTTTGCAAGCATCCTTTTCACATCTTCTTCGCTGCTTATATCTACTTTGATACTCATAGCTCTATCCCCTAAAGAATTTGCTACTTCCATCGCAAGAGATTCATTTAGGTCTGCTATTACTAGATTTGCCCCCTGGTTATACAGCTCCTTCGCTATACCAAGTCCAAATCCTTGTGCTGAACCAGTAACAATGGCCACCTTCTCAGCTAATCGCCCCGTTTCTTTGACATTTTCAAAACGAGTTTTCACCATTTTTTTTGCGTGCTCTATTGCTAATTCAAAATTCATATTACGCCTCTAATTTCTTTCCATTTTCTAGTAAGTAACGCTCCGCTTCAAGGTTCCACAGTCCATTGTGACGTTTAACAATTTCATCAAGATCTGCAAATAGCTTATCACTTTTTCCAAGCTCTTCAAAATCATCAATAGCCGTCATCGGCATGGATATATGTGTATAGCTTAACTTTTTACCTCCCGGTATATTGGGAAGATCTAGAACGGTATCAATTACTGCATCAAGACCGCCAACGTGAGTAATCATAGCGGCAGGATTTAGCTCCCCTTTTTCCATCATGGCAAGGGACTCTATCATATCATCCGTGTTACCACCCGAAGTACCTACTATATGTGTCCCACCGTAGTGGACATTGTAGAAGTTCAGTCCTGCCGTAAACTCTTTGTTGGTAGGTCCAGCAAAGAAGTTTAGACAACCATCTTTTGCTAGCAGTTTATCCCCCATCTCAACGACCGGCTTTACAGGTGCAAATACGAATACATCATCATATCCCTTACCATCAACAAGATCTTGCATTATCTTAATACCATCACCTTCTCCCGTATTAAGATAAACTAGCTCTACACCTTCTTTTTTTGCCATTTCAGGAGGGATAATACTCGCTGCCCTATCAAGCCTAGCCTGATTAATGTCTGTTACAACTACTAGCCTTGGTTTAATAGGCGCATGAACAGCATAATCTACGGCACCAAGCCCCATGGGACCTGCTCCCGCTAAAATGGCTAAGTTTCCACCTTCTTTTATCTCCATTTTATGGACATAGCTTCCAGCCTTGGTGTGATAATTTGCGTGGAAGGCGCCCACAATACAGCTTACTGGCTCCGATAAAGAACCGTAAAAGTAAGCATCCCCCTTATACTTTAGCAGGCATTTTTCTTCCATGAATTCTTTGGCAACTATGGCGTACTGCGATGAACCACCTAGATATCGATACGAATATCCAGGTGCCCAAAGAGTACCATTCAGATTGATTGCCGGTTGAATGGAAAATTTTTCTCCAACCTTCCACTGTTCTTGCCAACGTTTTCCTACTTTCACTATGTCACCACAGAATTCGTGACCAATTATAGTAGGATTTTCAGCTACGTCATCAGGTACTCTCTTATGAGCACTTCCCTGCTCAGCAGCCTTATGGGAAGACATACAGATTGAATCACTGACTATTTTTACTAGTATTTCCTCCTCCGTTATTTCAGGTAAGTCAAACGATTCTAGCCTAAGGTCTCTTTTCCCATACAGTCTTACTGCCTTTGTTTTCATCCTTTATTATACTCCCTTTTTGTTATTCTCTATTTGGTAAAGAGACGTAAAATTGTTTTTGCTAACATAGTTAGGTAATGGCATTATCCTAGTATGGAACGCATCGACTAGCCAGCTTGCTTGTGGGAAGAAATGATGTTCTAACTCATGCGCCGGCGTAATCCAGTTCTTCGCCCCAACTACAACAGGTGGTGCGTCAAGATCATCAAACGCAAGCTCTGTTATCGTCTGCGCAAATTCTTTGAGATGTGAACCTCTTTCGCATGCGTCACCCGTTATGATAATTCTACCTGTTTTCTTAACGGAAGCTAGTACTTTTTCATAATTGAATGGCACTAGTGAACGAGCATCGATAAGTTCTACACTGATTCCATGTTCTTTTTCAAATATTTCTACGGCTTCCTGTGCACGGTAAAGTGTTGCCCCAATGGATAATATCGTAAGGTCTGACCCTTCTTTCTTAATATCTGGTTCACCGATTTCGATTTCGTAGTCTTCTTCTGGTACTTCCTGCTGATACATCTCACCCATGTCGTAAATTCTTTGACTTTCAAGGAAGATGACTGGGTCTGTCCCGTTAAGTGCTGAAGTAAGAAGTCCCTTCGTATCATATGGTGTTGCTGGGAACACTACTTTAAGCCCAGGAATATGAGTACATAGTGCAGACCAGTCTTGTGAGTGCTGCGCACCGTATTTTGAACCGACTGACATACGAAGTACGAATGGCATTTTAAGAACGCCACCACTCATGGACTGCCATTTTGCCATTTGGTTAAACACTTCATCACCGGCTCTTCCAAGGAAGTCAATGTACATAAGCTCTGACATAACTCTACCACCACAAAGTGCGTATCCTACAGAAGTTCCTACAATCGCTGCTTCTGAAATAGGAGCGTTGAAAAAACGATGATAAGGAATAGCTTCTGTCAGTCCTACATATGCTCCGAAAGCGCCACCCCAGTCTCTGTTATCTTCACCATACGCGATAAATGTTGGATCTTCATAAAACTTCTTCATTGTCGCTTCAAATACCGCGTCTCTTATCTGATACGTTCTATTCTTGGATACTTTCTTGCCACTTTCATCAACTCCACGACGAATCTTTTTGGCTAATTTTTGCACTCTTGCGTTATCTTCGTATTTTTGTAACACATCCGGTTTACGCTCAAGATCGAATCCTTCTACCTTTTCATTCGAGAACATCAAGTCTGCTATTGTATCCGGTTTAGTATCAAGATCTATTCTTGGCGATGTCTTTTCATCTTTTCCAAGTTTCACAGCCCATATCATATTCTTGCGAACTTTATCTTCTATGGCTTTTAACTCTTTCTTCGTTGCCACTTTTGCATCAACCAGCTCTTTCCCAAATGCAACTATTGAATCTGCTTTTGTCCACATTTCCATTTCTTCTGCTGTTCTGTAGGAAGAACTATCGGAAGGACTATGTCCACTTACTCTATATGTAATAATATCAAGTAGTACTGGCCCTTTGTTCTCTTCCAATAATTTACGCTTTCTTCTAAACGCATCGATTACGGCAAGTGGATTATAACCATCAACACGCTCTGCATGCATTCCATCAGGATTAAATCCAGCAGCAATCCTAACCGCTTCACGGTAACCCATTGTTTCACCATCCGTCTGTCCACCCATGCCATAGCTGTTATTCCAGATGTTAAATATAATAGGTAGTCCACCTTTTTTATCCCAAAGTTCATCAAACTGTGCCATTGATGCAAAGTTGAATGACTCTAGAACTGGTCCACAACCAAGTGAACCATCACCGATGTTACATACCACTATGCCTTTTTTATCATTTACTTTTTTGTAAAGGGCTGCTCCCGTTGCCACTGGTGCGGAACCACCAACTATCGCATTGTTTGGATATACACCAAAAGGGGTGAAGAATGCGTGCATTGAGCCACCAAGACCCCTATTAAATCCTGTCACTCTTCCCCACGTTTCAGCTATCATACCATATAGCAAGAACTCCGCTGCTTGCTCTTTTATCTCTTTATACTGTGAATGTTCTTTTACTACTTTGTAGATTTCTCCATCAAAGAAGTTTTCCATTATATCAAGTAGTGCGTTGTCATCAAGTTTTTCTATTGCTGACATCCCTTTTGCAAGAATCTCTCCATGACTTCTATGAGAACCGAATGCAAAGTCTTCTACACTAAGATCGAATGCTTGCCCAACATATCCCGCTTCTTGTCCTATACCTAGATGAGCAGGTCCAGGATGGTTGTACTCTATCTCTTGATAATGCCCTTTGGTTTTAATATCATTAAGCATTGTTTCAAATTCTCTAATAACCCACATATCACGGTATATATTGAGAAATTCCTTCTTCGTGAAATTATCCTTTTCATCTTTTACTGTCTTTTGATAGGAATTAATCTGAATTTTCTTCGTGCCAATACTTCCTTTTTTTCTTATTTCTTTTGGGTTTACTACTAACTGTTTTGACATTTTATTTCTCCTTATCTTTCATGAATACAGCTTCCCTTATTATCTCCGATACCGTTGGATGTGGAAAAACTATTTTCTTTATATCGTCTACATTCATTCCTTTTGCTATAAGCGCGTCAACTCCCCATATGAATTCGGAAGAATGATTGCCTATTATATGTGCCCCTATAATCTTATGCCAAGTATTATCAAAGATTACTTTACAGACGCCTTTGCCATTGTTGTTTTCAGCCTCATAACGCCCCGAATATCTCATCGTTAGAAATTCGACACGGTAATCTATACCATGTTCCTTCGCCTGAGCTTCTGTCATCCCTACACTGGATACCTCCGGATTCGTATAAATAACACTCGGTATCGCATTATAAGTCATCTTATCCGGAATTCCTAGCATATGATTAATCGCTACTTCTGCTTCACGGTAAGCCGTGTGCGCAAGTAAAGACCTACCATTAACATCGCCTGCCGCGTAGACATTCGGAAGATTTGTACGCATATTCTCATCAGTAACTACTGCACCATGCTTAGTGTATACCCCTATAGTTTCAAGACCTATATCTTCTATAACCGGTCTTCTGCCTACTGATAAAAGAACCTTGTCACACTCTATTTTTTTATCACCCTGTGCACTTTTACAACTAACTGCGCCGCCTCTTAATGAAGTGACCTGATGAGAAGTGAAAACTTCTATCCCCATCTTCTCAATGGCAGCTCTTAGCGCTGAAGATATTTCTGGTTCTTGTGGCCCACCTATAAATTCAAGCATTTCCACTACGGTGACTTTACTTCCTGCCGCTTGGTAGTAGCTAGCCATCTCAAGACCGATAACGCCACCACCTATTACTACTAGACGCTCTGGTACTTCTTCTATTTCAAGTATCTCTCGACTGGTAAGTATAAATCCACTTTCAAGTCCTTCGTTAAGCCCGTCAATAGGCGGCAAGAATACTTTTGACCCAGTAGAAATAAGAAGTCTTTTCCCACTATAAATCTTGCCATCTGCTTCAACTACGTAAAGCCCCTCTTTTTTGTCAACAATTTTAGCGTAGGATTTAACCCACTCAACGCCTAAATCCTTTAACTTCTTGGCAATTCCTCCCGTGAGGAACTTAACGACTCTATCTTTTCTAGATATTACTTTTTTATGATCTATTCGAACATCTGAACAGATAACGCCGTATTTAGACCCTTTTTGCGCCTGCCTCTTAATCTTTGCGGAATACAGAAGCGCCTTTGAAGGTATACAGCCTTCATTAAGGCATGTTCCCCCGACATTTCTTGCTTCAAATAGGGCAACTTTTCCACCCTTTGCGCCAAATAATTCTGCGGCGTTGTACCCAGCAGGTCCACCACCAATTATCAATAAATCATACATATACTACCTCGCTAACATCAATGTGAAATTTTCTAAGAAATCACACAGTTCTTTCATAAATCTTGATGCAGGTGCACCATCCACTGCTCTGTGATCATATGTAAGCGATAGCCCCATTGCTTGATAAGGAACCGCTTTTCCTTCTTCCATTCTAAATTTAACTTGGATATTATTTACCCCTATGATGCCAACTTGTGGTGGATTGATAACTGGTGTGAAATGTTCTACACCGTATACTCCCAGGTTAGACACGGTGAATGTACCATTTGTTACCAGGTCAGGAGAAATCGTTCCTTCTCCAGCCATTTTCGCCAGTTTCTTCGTTTGAAGTGCGATATCATTCAGCGACATTTTATCGGCAGCAAATAGTGTTGGCACCAACAGTCCTCTTGGCGTATCAACAGCCATGCCAAGATTTACCTGGTCAAATATACGCATCTTATCGTCAAGGAAATGGGAATTCATTTCAGGATGTCTTAAAAGAACTCTCGAAACGGCGTATAATATCATGTCATTATAAGTAATATTGGTAAGTCCCATGGACTTTGCATTTGATTTTAAATGCTTTCTGTAAGCAATGATTTGAGTAGCGTCGAAGGAGAATGAGTGCGTAAGTTGTGCCATACTCGATATCGAGTGATGCATTGAAGACGCAATCGCTTTTCTCACCGTAGATAGTTTTACATCTGTGAACGTTCCTAATTCAGCTAAAACTGATTCACTTAACTGTTCACCTTGTGCTAAACTCTCACGCCCAGCTTTTGAAAGCGCCATTATATCTCTTTCAATTACACGGTTGTTTGGTCCACTTGGTGTAGCATAGGTATAATCAAGTCCCATGCTTTCAGCAGTATTTTTAGCCCTTGGAGAAATATTAATATCTTTCTTGCTTGCAAACACTCTTTTTACTTCTTGAGCGGGCTTTTGCTCCAGTACTTTTTCGGGAACTTTCACTTCCTTCATCTTTGCTTCAACCTTTGGTTCTAACTTGGGTTCTTCTTTTTTTTCTTTCTTAGGTATTAGAGATGAAATATCCTCTCCGGCTTCGCCAATAATAGCAACTTCGTCAAGAACGGGAACATCATCTCCCTCTTCAACTAAGCATTTTAGAAGCGTACCACTAAACTTTGAAACCTCTTCAAAGGCGGTTTTGTCTGTCTCGTAAGTAAAAAGTAAATCACCTTCTTTAACATAGTCACCTTCTTTTACTTCCCAACTAGTTATAATACAACTTTCAACAGATTGCCCTTGGCGGGGCAATATTACAATATTTGCCATAATTTCCTCCTGTTATAACAATAGATACATTTTAACAGAAATCTAATGTTCCTTCAACAAAAAAAGGGGTTTTTGTTAATATTTCTGTTTAAAATAATCATTTTTTATGTTATTATTGTTATTATTATGTTAATTTATGTTAATTATTTTCATTTTATAACGTAAATTAATAAATATTTTTCAAGGATATCGTATTGCCAATCAATAAAGCAATAACCATCACTGCTTTAAGTGGCGCCTGTTGTTCTGGGTGCCAGGCACCTAGAAAGGCACCTAGAACAACAGGCGCCACGAAAAACAACCATTGCATGGAAAGAGGCTTCTTTACGAAGCCTCTAAGAGCACTAACTATTAATAATTTACCAGACATAGTTTATTTATTAAATCCAAATTGTTGTGTGTCTACCCATTCCATGGATAGTATTGACCAAAAGTCTTGAGCAAGACCATCAAGCACATAATCGTAAGGAAGCCAACCATAACCTTTTTCTCCCCACGCTTCTCCCCATGAGTTTCTTATCAGAAGTGCGCCTTTCGTCTTATTTCCACATCTCGTATTGATTATAACTTTGCTATCATCATACCCTACCGCCACTATCGCATGACCCCACTCTGCATTTTCATTCTTGCAAGGATACGGTATTGCCCCAGGAGAATCCGAGTCCTCAAAGCTTGGGAAGCCGTAGAAACCAAACATAGAAGGTATTCCAGCCGCTAGGTACTTTTTGATTGCCTTTAGAAGCTCTTTTTTGTTTACCCTCTTACCAAGGGGGTCATGGCAAAAATAACTAACAGCCGTATAGTTCTTTGCCATTGAGTACAAAAAGGCGTCCGGCTCATCATCCCAGCTAGGATTTACTTTTTTACCGTCGAGTGAATAAGGAAAATACTTTTCATCAGGCACTCCAAATAGCACTAGCGCTCCCATTGCAGATCGTAACCAAGCCCCTGAGTCCCCATTGGATAGCATGAGCTTTCTGGTCGTTTTGTACACGAAAAGCCTTGAACCTTCTAGGTGTACACCGTAAGCTCTATTTTGAAAGTACTCCACTACTCCTACTGCAGCGTTAGCAGTACACGAGCCTAAATCCATCTGGTCTTCTACAGGCGAGCACCACTGTCTTAAATCCACTTCCTTGGGTATTTTTGTACTCTTCTTATCAAATCCGAGCTTTTTAGTAAGCTCGACGATTGAAGGATGATCTTCTGAATAGTCTCTCATATCTGGTAATGGAGGCAACCAACCGGTAGTCATTCTTTCACCAGTTTTTGCACCCGTCGCAAATCTTCTTCGTTTATAAGTATCATATATATTACATCCTGATAATGCCATCTCTTCACCAAACCTTTCTTAAAATCTTATACTGCTTTCATCTTTGATAAGCAGCGCTGTGAATTCAACATTTGCCATAGGGTCATACTCAGATAGTTTTCCAAAATCAAGTCCTGTCTTTTCTTCAATTGTTGTTACTGGCACTTGATACGTCTCGTACTGACCATATACAAATTCGAGGTCATCAAGCATATTCTCTTGGCTTTGAAGATAAGCAGTAGCGGAGAGTTCTCCGTCATCTTTTACCATTATTACTACTTTCCAAAACTCTGCTGGTATTTTATATTTTTCACGATAGATATCATCGTCTTCTTTAAAAACGGGTCCGGTAAATACACTTATCTTTAAGCCTCTGCTATTAGCATTTTTTAGTATATAATCTTCAAGACCTAGCCATATTTTTTGATTTAAGTTTTTATGCTGAGGGGCGCTATTTGTATAATGGAATGTATCATCATTAGCATCATATGCGTCTTCACCCCAGTTTGGATCATTCCTTTTTACCAAATGACCTCTGTCTAAGTCATTACTTTTGTAAACATCGTTACCGTACTGATACTCTTCGCTGATTCTTTCATCAAAACGCCACTTGTCACCGCCTCTTTTGATATCGACTTTCTGTTTGCCATCGATGTTTACTGCTGTAAAATAAGCAAGACCTCTGGAACGACACATAACTATCGAAAAGTGTACATAGTCAAGAACGTAGTTGCCATTTTTCATCTTTGTAACATCTTCTTTCATTTCATCCGATAATTTTGGAAGCCCTATCTCGTATTCTTTCCCGAGGAACGATGCGTTGTAACCCTCCGACTTTGTAGTATCATCTGGAATGTCCGAATCTGAGATGTCTGGGAAGATAGACTTAATTATCTTGCTTTCCTCATTATGCTTTCTGTAATGCTCTTTAATGTGTTTTACGATTGAACTTATTCTAATCCCTTCATTGGCAATCCATTCCCCTTTCTTGTCAGGATTTGGAACCCCTGAATGATGAAGCCCCACTACTATCCACTGGTCATTAAAAACTGGAGAACCTGAGGATCCAGGCTGAGTATCTGTAATATAGTGGATGAAATCATCAAAGATGAACTTTACTTGATTTTCTCTAAGAGTTACTGATTTTGGGCCACCCTTTGGATGCTGAATAATCGAAACATACTCCCCTTCAAGAACCTTATCCTTATCAGCAAGTAATGGAATATAGCCAAAATCTCTCACTGTTTTCCCGTTATCTTCTTCGCTGCTAACGGCCACTATCGTAAAGTCAAGCTCTTCATCTGTTATAAAAAATCTATGCGGTTCTAGTTTAAAATTATATTCCGGACAAGGCATAAATTTCTCGTCATTTTGGTAATTGAACTTGGCTATTGAATTATCGGCCATGTCAGGATCTGTCAAAACATGATTATTAGTCATAACTATTCCAGGAGCTATCAAAAATCCTGTTCCACTGCCAAGATTATTTCCTACTTTATCTCTTATCACTATTTTACAAACTGACTTACCGACATTAAACCCTGACGACAGATACGAAACGGGCATTAAATCATTTTCACCCATAATTCGTTCTAAAGCTATAGAATCGTTAACATCTATGGACTTCTTCCTAGCCATCATTTTCTCTTGCGCTACCTCTACCTGAGGCTCATCACTTGCCGTGCTGTCCATCTTTTCCAAAAATCTTTCTAAGGCCTTTATTTGAATTCTTTCCTTTTTACTTCCTGAGTCCTCACCCGAAATACCATCCCTTTTTACATTTCCTTTCAACAAAAAAATCTCCTCCTTTTGATTTTATCTATGATTAAATCTAGTCCAGCGTGATGCATGAAACAAAGTAGTAGCACATTATCTTATTGTGTTTTATTAATTGTTTGTAAGAATTATTAGAAATATAAAAGTTTGTTATAGGTCTCAAACTAGCAACTTGAGTATTTAGCTTATGGTATTATTGTACCATCTTTTTATTACCTGTTCATCAATTAATTTGACATAGATACTCGTTTTTATCTTTTTAGATATTTATTAATGTCCTATTAGCTCAATGAAGAAATTATTACCATTTTTGTATTCTCTCATGTAAAAAGATTAATGACTCTTTGAGCGTGTGGGCAACGTCGAGCGTATTCAACCTTGGCAGAATGGATGCGTTTCAAGGAACAACAAAAAATGCGCAGCACAGTGCACATAGACCTACATAAAAGTCCCATTTACTTCCAACTGGCACAGAAAATCGCTATTTGCCTACCGTATTAAATATTCTTAGAATATTTAACTACTTCTTTTTTTGCTTACTACATCAAAAATTACTGCAGCTAGTAAAACTCCTCCTTTTACTACTTTTTGCCAGTTAGCATCCACACCCATTAGGCTCATTCCTAAATTTATTACGCCCATTAGGGTTGCTCCGATGATAACCCCAGATACCGTACCTCTTCCTCCATACGCTGATGCGCCACCTATAAAACAGGCACCTATAGCATCAAGTTCATACATATTACCCGCCGTAGGATTCGCCGAATTTAACCTTGCTACTGTAACCATACCAGCGATTGCCGCAAGAATACCCATATTAACGTATGACATAAAGTATACTCTATTCGTATTTATCCCTGACAGTTTAGCAGCCTGTTCATTGCCTCCGACGGCATAAAGATGTCTACCTATTACCGTTTTATTGGTTATATATCCAAATATTACCACTACACCAATTACCCAAAGTAAAACCGCAGGTATTCCTTTGTATGTTGATAGTTCATAAACTATTATTAGAATAACCGACGATATCAAAATAACTTTTATGAGTTCTACGCCAAGTTTTTCTACTTTATAACCTCTTTTCCTTCTGGTATTTCTTGTAGAAAACCATGAGAAAATATAAACTACTACACCTATAATACCTATTATGATAGCTGTAATATTTATACTAGAATTCGAAATGTTTGGTATATGAGAGTTAAATAATATCAAAAAATTCGACGGCATAGGAGCCATTGTCATCCCACCGAGCACAACATTACTTAGACCTCTAAAGATTAGCATACCTGCAAGCGTCACTATGAATGGAGGTATCCTTATATTGGCTATCCAAAATCCTTGCCAAACACCTATTGCCATCCCCACTAAAAGCATGACAACAATTGCTAAAAATGGATTCAATCCTTGTTCTACCATGAGTTTTCCACCTATAGCACCTGTCAAACACACTACCGATCCCACTGAAAGGTCGATGTTTCCACCCGTTAGTATACATAGCAGCATCCCGGTGGCTAATATAAAAACGTATGCATTTTGGGCTATTAAGTTATTTATATTTTGAGGCAAAAGCAAAGACCCGTTGGTTTGCACAGAAAAGAATATAACCACTACCACCAATGCAATTATCATAGTGTATTTCTTAAAGCCTTCTACTACAAAAGTTTTATTCATACTATTCCTCCATATCAGTCTTAACTATACTGGACATTATTTTTTCTTGTGTTGCATCTTCTTTAGTAAACTCACCTACTATAGCACCTTCATTCATAACATATATTCTGTCAGACATACCGAGCACCTCCGGTAATTCTGAAGAAATCATTACAATGGATTTTCCTTCTTTGACAAGTTCATTCATAATTCCATATATTTCGTATTTGGCACCGACGTCGATACCTCTAGTGGGCTCGTCCAAAATTAATACATCCGGCGATGTAAACATGGATTTTGCTAACAAAACTTTTTGCTGATTTCCTCCACTTAAATGCCCTACATCTTGATATATTGAAACACATTTTATTCTAAGCTTCTCTTTGTAATCATTTGATACTTCATATTCTTTGTCATGGTTTAATACCCCTTTATCACTAACACCTTTTAAGTTTGACAGGGTTGTATTTAACGAGATAGTGGATGATAGAATCAACCCATTTCCCTTACGATCCTCAGTAACATACACCACCCCGTTTTCAATAGCTTCTCTTTCATTTGCTAAGCTTACTTTTTTCCCCCCGATAAAAAGTTCCCCGGATGAATGAACGCCATAACTTTTACCAAATATACTCATAGCAAGTTCTGTCCTGCCTGCCCCCATAAGACCAGATATACCTACTATTTCTCCCTTTTTAACTTCAAAACTAACATTATTTACGACTTTTTTATCCGAATACTTCGGATGATATACCGTCCAGTTTTTGACACGAAGTCCGACTTCATCTGATACGCAGTAATCTCTCTTTGGGAACCTGTCAGTAATGTCTCTACCAACCATCCCTTTTATAATTCTCTCTTCTGAAATATCTTTATTCGAATTATCGATAGTTTCTATGGTACAACCGTCTCTGATAACCGTTATTTCATCTGCCACGTAGGATATTTCGTTTAGCTTATGTGAAATAACGATACATGTGATTCCGTGTTTTTTTAAATCAAGCATGAGATCAAGAAGAGCCCTTGCATCTTTTTCATTTAATGACGATGTAGGCTCATCAAGTATTAGGAGCCTCACTTCTTTAGAAAGTGCTTTTGCTATTTCAACTAATTGTCTTTTACCTACACCAATATCTTTTATTAATGTCTCAGGTGACTCTTTTAGCCCAACTCTATGTAGACTTTTCGCTGACTCAACATAAGTTTTTGCCCAGTCAATATTAAACTTGGTGCCTATTTCATTACCCAAAAACATATTTTCAGCTATTGATAAATATGGTACGAGTGCCAGTTCTTGGTGAATTATAACTATGCCTACTTCTTCACTATCTTTTATATTGGCAAATTTACATTTATGACCTTCGTAAATTATTTCTCCACTGTAAGTTCCATATCCATAAAGACCACTTAAAACATTCATAAGCGTAGATTTTCCTGCACCATTTTCACCTACAATTCCGTGTATAGTGCCTTCTTTTACGCTTAGATTTACATTATCAAGCGCTTTCACTCCCGAAAAAGCTTTTGTAATATTTTTCATTTCTAAAATTATTTTTTGCATAACGCTTTCCATTTTTTAATAATTTAAAGGTGATAACCATTTTATTACTTGCTTTTACAAATAACAAATGTATTATCACCTTTTTAATAATTACTTAAGCTGTTCTTCCGTATAGTAACCCGAATCAATTAGCAACTCTTTATAATTGTTAACGTCTGCATAAACCGGTTCGCAAAGGTATGTAGGTATGATTCCAGTACCATTATCATAGGACTCCGTATCATTTACTTCCGCTTCTGTTCCTTTTAGTATAGCGTCAACCATTTTTACCGTTTGCTTAGCTAAATCTCTTGTGTCTTTAAATATTGACATAGATTGTTTGCCGGCAATCATATTTTTTACGTTTGCTATATCACAGTCCTGTCCTGTTAGTATTGGGTAGTCGCCCGTATACGCCGCTTCAAGAGCATTTGCAACACCAAGTGCCGTTGAATCATTTGATGCCAAAACCGCATCTAACTTTGTGCCATCCGCATAATTTGAGGAAAGAATAGCATCGAATCGTGCCTGGGCTTTTTCTGTATTCCAGTTTGCCGTTGCGCAGTCTTCAAATTCCTTTTGCCCAGATAATACAACTAGTTTCCCTTCATCAATATATGGTTTAAGTATTGACATAGCCCCATTGAAGAAGAACTTTGCGTTGTTATCATCAGGTGCTCCTGCGACTATCTCAAGGTTAAAAGGTCCTGCCTGATTTTTAAGATCAAGCGCTTTTTCGATATATTCTCCTTGCTTAACACCAACCATGAAATTATCAAAAGTAGCATAGTAATTTACTGCATCTGAATTCATTATCAGCCTGTCATAAGCTATTACTTTTATGTCATTTTCTTTCGCGTTGGCAAGAGGCGTGCCTAGTGAACTACCGTCAATTGAAGCTATTACAAGTATACTACATCCACTAGATATCATATTTTCAATCTGAGACACTTGATTGGCTACGTCGTTATTCGCATACTGAATATCTACTTCATATCCTGCCTCTTCAAGTAGTTTTTTCATGTTTTCACCATCTTGATTCCATCTTTGTAAATCTTTCGTAGGCATCGCAACTCCTACTTTTTTCCCTTTTGAAGAGCCCTTATCATCCTTGGCTCCTCCTCCACCATTACCACATGATACAAGTAGCACTAAACAAAAAACCAAAACAACTAAGTTAAATACTTTTCTCATCATTTCCTCCTAAAATATTTAAAATTATTGGTAAATAATGTTACATTTAAGCATTGTAGATGTATCTGTTTAAAATATCCTCGAGCATTTCTTGTCTACCTGATTCGTTTTTTATTTTGTCCAGTTTTAGTGCATAATCTGTCAATTTATCAAAATCTACTTTTCCCTCCAATATTTTTTTACCAATACCTGATTTATAAGATGAATATCTATTTTCAATAAAATTCTCGAATACTCTATCTTCAAGAATTTTATTTGCAACAATCAAGCCTCTTGCAAAAGTATCCATTCCTACTATGTAGGCAATGAACAAATCTTCTTCTTTGAATGAGCCTCTTCTAACCTTTGAGTCAAAATTAAGGCCGCCTGGTTCTAACCCTCCGTTTTTAAGAACTTCATACATACATAATGTTGCATCATAAATATTTGTCGGGAATTGATCTGTGTCCCAACCAAGCAATGTATCCCCTTGATTTGCATCTATTGAACCGAGCATACCATTTATTCTTGATATCGCAAGTTCATGGTTAAAAGTATGACCCGCCAAAGTCGCATGGTTTGCTTCAATATTTAACTTAAAATCATTCTCAAGACCATATGTTCTCAAAAAGCCCATGACTGTCATAGCATCAAAATCATACTGATGTTTGATAGGTTCTTTTGGCTTAGGTTCAATTAAAAGCTGACCTTTAAAACCTATTTTTTTCTTATGGTCACTTGCCATTTTTAAGAACCTAGCAAAATTGTCTTGTTCCAGTTTTAAATCTGTGTTCAGTAGTGTCTCATATCCTTCACGTCCACCCCAAAAAACGTAGTTTTCACCACTCAATCGATGAGTAATCTCCATCGCTTTTTTTACCTGTGCTGCCGCAAAAGCAAATACGTCTGCATTCGGACTTGTTGAAGCTCCATGCATAAATCTAGGATTTGTAAATGAATTTGTAGTACCCCAAAGACATTTTATATTCGTCTCTTGCATTTTTTGTTCAATCAAGTCAACGATGCCATCAAGATTTTCAAATTTTTCTTTTAAGCTGTTTCCTTCGGGAGCTATATCTAAATCATGAAAGCAAAAATATTCGATGTTTAGCTTTTTCATGAATTCAAATGCAGCCTCTACTCTAGCCTTTGATAGTTCCATTCCAGTCAACACGTTGTAAGAACGTTCCATGGTTCCCGCACCAAACATATCGGTCCCCGGCCATGTCATGGTATGCCAATAACTCATCGCAAATCTTAAGTGATCTTTCATTTTTTTGCCTGCTACAATCTTATCTGGCTGATAATACTTGAATGCAAGGGGATTCGTTGAATTAACTCCTTCATAACCAACTTCAATATTTTCGAAATATTTCATAATTCCTCCTAGTTATTAAATTGTATCAATATGCTTATTTATATAGTGAACACATGCACCTAGAATAATATCTTCTTTATTGTAACTACCTATTTGATAAATCACTTTTTCCTTATCAAAAGGCAAGTAGTCGATTACTTTAGTATCTAAGACTTTTTTATAACGCTTTAAATGTTCTGTTATTTCTCCACCTATAACAACCTTACAATTAAATACACAGTAAATATTAGTCACACCGATTGCCAAATAATCTAAATAGTCAAGCCAAAGTTTCGTTATCCGTTTGTCACCTTCATTAAGTTTTTCCATAAACTCTTCTAAAGTTATATCCAGTTCGTCACTTATGCACGATGTGGAAATATAGGCCTCCAAGCACCCCTTTTGGCTGCAATGACACATTTTACCGTTTGGCACTATTTTCATATGTCCAAACTCTCCAGCGATTCCATTATCCCCTATATACTTATCTCCCGCCGTCCATATAAAACCGCCTATACCTCTTGCAATATTTAAATATACCTTATTGCTATCATTGTCAGCGTTAAAAAAATGTCTTGCAATTCCTATTGCGTTGACATCATTTACAACACACACCGGCAATTCAATTACTGATTTTAAATACTTTATATCAATATATTCATTTTCAAGCGGTGGAGAGTAAATGACCTCATCCAAACTGTTATCAATAGGTCCTGGTATTACTACACTTACTCCTAGTATGTCTTTTTTTTCTATATTTGATTTTTTTATTAGACTTTTAATGGCTTTGTCAATATCGTCAAAATACTCTTTATCATTTTCAAAAGTACGTTTTATGTCTTTTTTTTCTAGTATTTCTCCTGCAAGATTTATCAATCCTATGTTTATGCATCTGTATGAAATCAGGCAACCTATAACATATTTAAAATCTGATACAACCTCAAGAGTTTTAGGCTTTCTGCCACCCGTTGATTCAATCTGTTCCCCACTCTTAATATAACCACCCTCAAGAAGGCTTCTTATGTTGTTTTCAACAGTTGGCCTTGATAGCTTTAATTTTTTTACGAGCTTATTGACCGTTACCTTTTCTTCGCTAAAATATATGTATTTGTATATTATGCTACGGTTTATCTTGGCGACGTCAATATTACTTATTTTTTTTACCATCTTATAAGTCCTGTCTACAATCTAACATATCATGATATTAATTCAGCATTTTCCTTAGAGTACTTCTAACTAATTAAGACGAAATCTATTTGTATTAACTATATTTTATAGACGAAAATAACATGAAATAGCAGCTCCAATAAACACTATTTACGATCTGTTGCCCTTTACTATATTATCGTTGTAGGCATTATTTTAGTAAACATTTGAAGTTTTGCTACAATTTGCTAAAAGACAACACTCGCAAAACTATTAAAGAAATCTTTTGTAAATTACTTTATCAAAAGTATTTTCTTTAATGTAACATTATTTTTATTTTAAGTCAATAGCAATACATTTTTTTATGATTTTATCTCAGAAAATAGAAAATTTGCATCAAAATATTTACTGAATACGACGAGTGGCGATTGCCTTTATTATTCAATATATTTATGGGAAAACTCATCTTACTAACATGCGTACTCCGAAAATATAAAAACCCTAATAAAGCCCTAAATTCAAACCACTTTATTCATTAGCTAGCATAAAGTTTTTCTACCAAAAATAGTATGACGCTTCTAGGTAATAGTCTTTGGAGAATCAAAAATAGATGATACTGAGCGCCTATTGTTTGTAGTGGCGCAAGCCCTTTTCTTTTACATCGTAAATAAATTGTTTTTGCTACGTATTTTGAAGATAGTCCATTTTGTTCATCTTGTTCCATTCTACTTACGGATCGCTCATAGACTTCTTGATATCCGTATTGTTTCTTCAATGTCTTTTTTCGATTGGCCGTAAAGTCTGTTTTTATGTCACCAAGTAAAAATATCGTAGTCTTTATGCCAAATTTTTTAAGCTCTAACTGCCAAGCTTCCAGCAGTTTGTTCCCCGCTACTTTTGATGAGCAGTAAAAGCTCTGGAAAGGAATGGATATCTCGCTAGCAACTGAGCTTAGAAAAACTATTTTACCATTTTTATTTTTCTTCAGAAGAGGAAGGAACATCTTGATAGTAGAAAATAAACCAAAGAAATTGACGTCAAATTGTCTCTTCGCTTCTTCCAACGTAGTATACTCTGTCGCACCTGCAATACCGTAACCGGCAGCGCATATTAGATGGGATATGCTTTTTTCACGGGCTGCAATAACGCTAAGCGCTTTATGCAAATCGCTCTCTCTACTCACATCACAAATAATATGAGTAATACCGTCTTTCTTCCATTTATGGGCTCTTCTACTGAGGGTATATACTCTATGCCCATGAGAACTATACGTAAGTGCCAGAGCTTTCCCTATACCACTTGTTCCCCCAGTTATAACTACTGCAGATTTCATTTTTCTCCTTCTTAGAATAGTGGCGCAAATGCCCTGAGTACAGGTAGTAGAAATACTTCACCTATTTTTGATCCACCAATACTATCAATTGTTACTTCTCTACATTTCTCCTGAGTTTTTAAAAAATCTTCTTTAATAGCCATAACGCTCTTATCATTAAATAGCCAAAGGGCATTCTCAATATGATGTGTTAGCGAACGGTAATCCAGATTTATTGTACCGATAATGGCGGTCTCATCGTCGGATACAAATTGTTTCGAGTGAACAAACCCAGGAGTGTATTCAAAGATTCTAACACCTGCCTTTAATAAAGGTCTGTAGAATGATTTTGATAACATGTACACGATCTTTTTATCGGGTATCCCCGGCATGATTAGCCTTATATCCACACCTTCTTTTGCGGCTTCCACAAACTGGTTTAACATCGTATAATCAAGTATCAAATATGGTGTCGTTATATAGACATATTCAGAAGCTTTTTTCACCATTGAATTATACATAAATTCGCCAACTTGTTCATCGTCATGTGGATAGTCCGTATATGGCGCTACAAAACCGTCTACATCATAGGCACCATAATCATCAACTAAGTAATCACTATAATCTGGAATCCTATCATCTGAAAATCCCCAGAGTGCCAAAAACATAATCGTAAAATAGTTCACTGCACTTCCAGAAACCTTAATTCCTGTATCTTTCCAGTGTCCAAAAATTTCTACAAGGTTAATATATTCATCCGCAAGGTTTATGCCTCCAGTGAAGGCAACCTTGCCATCAATTATCATCATCTTTCTGTGGTCACGGTTATTAAACCCCGTATCAAATAACCTCAGTTTGCTATTAAATGGCCAGCACTTTATGCCATAGGATCTAAGCTTTTTGGCAAAATTTTTAGGCGCTTTTACAATACTACCAAAGCTATCAAACATGAAACGCACCTCTACTCCTTCACTGGCTTTTCTCCTAAGAATTTTCACGATAGAGTCTAGCATGATGCCTTTTTCCACAATAAAGTATTCTAAGAAGATAAACTTTTTGGCCTTTTCAAGCTCTACCAGCATATCTTGCCACATTTCTTCGCCAAGAGGGTAATATTTTGTATCATTGCCTTTAAATATACTTGCCTTAGCATATTTTTTGAGGTAGCATGCTTGCTTTCTAATCTTCTTACTGTAATTATCGATAAGCTTACTGTCATCTAGAAGTTCATCGATTGCCTTATTATTAGCATTTATATTGTCTATATAACGAGATGTTATCGTTCGTTTGGAAATAAGATAAACGACAACACCTAGAAGTGGTGTCATTAATATAACAAATGTCCAGGTAAGTTTATAGTCAGGACTTACATTCGTTCTAATTATCAATAAGGTAATTAAAACACCTATGCTTCTAAGAAAAATGACCGCATATCTCGTTATATCCGGAAACATAAAGAAAACAAACACAACAAACGCCAGCTGAAACAGTACAGATAATAGAATTAACACGATTCTTTTATAGCTTATAGTCATAATATCTCCTTTATATGATAATATTGTATCACAAAAATGATAAACGAATAACTATTTTGTTCGCGCAAAGGGAGGGGAACCTACTCTCTACCGGTGTGAGACTCCCCCCGTCTTATATTATTGTATTTATTTTATGGTAATAAAATATGTTGAGAAATCTTAGATTGTGATACTAACGATTCTCGTTTATAAAACTTTTATAGTTATATCATTGACTATATAAAATTTTTATGGTAATATTCTCCTACGATTTATAGTGTTTATATACTATATAAATAATTAATAAGGTTTGTCACCAAATGCACTGCTTTCGCGGTGCATTTGATGCGTTTATTTTATTATTTTCGCCATGTAATACTCATCAATGAACTCTCCATTAACGAACATAGACTTTTCTCTTAATCCCTCTACCGTAAAACCGTATTTTTCATAAAGATGCTTTGCCGTTTTATTAATGGTCTCGACAGTTAGTTCTAAACGAACGACGCTATTTTTCTTCGCCCATTCATCAAGTTCACTCATAAGTTTCTTGCCTATCCCCTTATTTTGATAAGCCTTTCTGATGCCTATGACTATGTATGCTGTATGACTAGTTCGGTGCAATTGCCCTTTGTTAGCCCATAAGAACCCTATTATTTCCTCTTCTTCTACAGCTACTACTACTAAATCGCCAGCCTTCATGGCACTGTCTATATTATTTTTTAGTATGGCCTGACTGTTAGCATTTTTACGACGTTCTCCCGGTTCATAAAGCATAAAAGAGGTTTCTTCATCAAGTTTACACAGCATATTCCAAAAGGATGGTGCATCCCCTTTTTTTATCGTTCTTATTACCATCACCTAATCTCCTACTCGGTATCAGCTTCCACCTTTTGCCACTCTACGGCCAAATACCGAAAGCGCGATTACCGTCCCTATGTAAGGAAATGCTAATGTCAGCTGAGACGGTATAATATTTTGAAGCGATACGCCAAGCGCTTGACAGAATCCAAAAAATAGACTTGAAAGTATGACAAGAAGTGGATGACTCTGACCCATGCTGGCTGCCGCCATCGCTATAAATCCTCTACCCGCACTCATATTTTCTGTAAACAGTATTACCTGCCCCATGCTTAAAACCGCTCCCCCAAGTCCACATAAAGCTCCTGAAGCTAAAACCGTTAGCATTTGTATCTTAAGTGTTTTAATACCCAAACTCTCTGCAGCTACTTTATTCTCACCTACTGATATGACATGGAAACCCTGTACCGTCTTATAGAGGTAAACAAATATTAATGCCGCGATAAGGTAAGCCGAGTAATCAATAAAGGTAAGATTTTCAAATATCCTGCCAACAAATGGTATCTGCGATATTAGCGGTAGATTTATTTTCGGAAGAACGATAAGGTCAGGACTTGAAAAGCTTCCCTTAACCCCTAAGAACGTGAAAAGAAGAATACTAGTAAGCCCACTGACTAAGAGGTTTAACGATGTCCCTATTACCATGTCTGCAGCCTTGAATTTCACTTGAAGCACAGATACAAATGCTGCAACAAAAGTTCCTGCGAGCACGGCACAAAGAACCGCAAAATAAACGTTTTGCGTAAAATAGTTTACGACTATCGCAACAAAGGCTCCCATTAGAATCTGCCCCTCTAATGCTATATTAAATACTCCTACTCTGCTACATATTGCCGACCCAAGTGCAGCCAAAAGAACAGGAGTAGTTGATCGTATTGTCGAATTTATGATTGCCGCTAGTAAATTGGTATTCATGCGCTTTTACCTCCATCAATTTGTGTTCCTTTTGGTGTCATTTTGTCGTTACGATATTTTTTGAAAACCTTTATTCCAAATTTAACCGATACGAATAAGGTGATACTACTTTGTATAACCGTCGAAAGCTGTACAGGTATGTTTGATGTTCTTTGTATCGCTTGTCCACCAACTTGAAGCCCCGCTAGGAATATGGAAGAAAATAGTATGCCAACAGGATGAAGATTTGCAATTAATGCCGCCATCAGACCTGTCCATGCATAGCTTGCACTGGTGAACATACCATCCACGTATCTGTATTTATAGCCAAAAATGACACTAATTCCCGCTAGGGCAGCTATCGCACCACTGAGCGCCAAGGTCTTTAACATTACCTTATTTTCTTTTATCCCACCGTATTTTGCAAAGTTTGGATTAAGTCCCGTCATCTTTGATTCATACCCAAAAACCATTTTCTTTTCCATGTATAAGAAAAGAATGACAACAAGTACGGCTATGATGATGCCAAGATTAAATGTCGTTCCCTCTTTTAGTACTGGAAACTGCATACTCTCTGGTACGGTTCTTGACATGAGAGATAGACTATCCGTCGTAGGATCCTTGAAAGGAAAACTGACAAGGTACGACACTATGTAGTTCGCTACATAGTTAAGCATAAGCGTTGAGATTACTATTGATGTCTTAAACTTCATATTTAAAACACTTACTATACTAGCGTACGCTCCTCCTACTAACATACCAAATCCAACGGATATTATCATTCCTATTGCGCCTTGTACCGGTAGGTAAACAGAACAAATAGTAGCGGCAAAAGCGCCCCAAATCATCTGTCCTTCTACCCCGATGTTTATATATCCTGCCCTCCACGCTGCTGCGGTAGCTATCCCACAGATTATTATAGGAGTGGATCTAGTAAGAGTTTGCATCAAATAATACGGCTGAAAAAAGGATTTTTGAAACATTTTCATATATACTTCGATAGGACTTTTATCCGAAAGAAGCATAAAAATTGCGCCAATCATGAGACCAAAAATGGTAGCGATAATAGGCTGTTTCATAACATCCCAGACTCTTTTTAACATTTTCTTTTGCTGTTCCAAATCATTTACCCCCCATCATATAGTAACCGATTCTTTTCCTGTCAAATTCTTCTCTTTTAAACTCGCCTTTTATCTCACCATCGTATATGACATAAACTCTATCCGATAAATCCATTATTTCACTAAGCTCCGACGATATTAGTAGTATTCCCCCTCCATTATTTCTCTTATCTATAATTCTATCATGTATGTACTCCATAGCGCCTATATCAACCCCTCTAGTTGGTTCCGCTGCTATCAGAAAGTCGCTATGATGTTCTATCTCTCTTGCAACAATGAGTTTTTGAAGATTACCGCCCGAAAGTGACCCTGCCTTATCATTTATTTGACCATATTTTACACTGTACTTTTCTAAAACGGATTTCGTAAATTCTTTGTTGTGCTTATTTTCTAAAATACCCCTCTTGGAAAACTTTTCTTCCCCATAATACCCCATAATCATGGTTTCTTGAAGGCTTGCTGCTGAGGCACAGCCAAATCCAAATCTGTCTTCCGGTATATGAGCTAGACCGCCCTGCCTTATGTCTTTTACCGATGCGTGAGTTATATCTTTTCCAAGAAGTTTTATCGTTCCGGAAGTTGATTTAGCAATACCGCTTATACACTTTATAAGCTCTGATTGTCCATTGCCAGAAACTCCTGCAATACCTACTACTTCACCCGAGTGAACATCTATGTCGATATTTTTTATAATATCAACACCGTCTTTTTTATATCTTAAATCCTTTATTTCAAGGACTTTGTGACCTATTTTATTTTCTTTTATAACCGTGTTGGATATCTCTCTACCTACCATCTGATAAGCTAGCTGCTCCGCACTCGTTTCAGCTATTTTTTCTTCTCCGATGAATTTGCCTTTACGCAGTATAACCGCTCTATCTGCTACTTCCATCACTTCACTGAGCTTATGCGTAATTAATATTATACTTTTGCCAAGCTCTTTTAGTTTCTTTAATGTTTTAAGAAGTTCTTCTACCTCCTGCGGAACAAGAACGGCAGTAGGCTCATCAAAGATAATTATCTTTGCGTTTTGGTAGAGTACTTTTAGTATCTCTATCCTTTGTTTCATGCCGACTGAACACTCATAGACTTTTAGATCTGGATTTATTTCTAGACCGTATTTTTTAGACAACTCTAGCACGATTTCTCTTGCTTTATTTCTGTCAAAAAACATGTGATTTTTTGGTTCTTTTGAATAAACTATGTTCTCCGCAACACTATAGTGTTCAAACAACATAAAGTGCTGTTGCACCATCCCTACCCCTTTTTGTATGGCAACCTGTGGTGATTTCATCTCAACCTTTTGATCATTAATAAAAATCTCGCCGCTTTCAGGATGTACAAGTCCATATAACGCCTTCATTATCGTCGTCTTTCCAGCCCCATTTTCCCCTATTATTGCAAGTATTTCTCCTTCATTCATGTTGATAGATACATTATCGTTAGCTACAACACTGCCAAATATTTTCGTTATATTATTCATTTGAAGCAACATAAATCTCTCCATTTATAAGCACCCTTTGAAATGTTATTCAAAGGGTGCATTAATATCTTACTGAACGTAGTCTTCTTCTTTTGGTATTTCTGATAAATCAATTTCTTTCGTCTTGATTTTTTCAACGTCTTCTTTGAGTACTTTAATGTGCTCGTCGGTTAGTTTTTCACTTCTAGGCGTTTCAGAATCCTGCGTAACATAAACCGCACCGATAGCTCCTTCTGCTACACCATAAGTCTCGTTGTCCGTTGTCCAGCTCTCACCTTGTGCAAAATAATCATCAAGTAATTTCTCAATAGTTGCACCAGTGTTTTTGATTTGACAAGTTACTACATAAGGATTGTCCGGTGAAGTAAGGTCAACGTCTTGTCCAGAAGTATAAAATTCTTTTTCTTTGGCTGCTTCGAAAACACCTTTGTCACCACCAGCTGCAGCAGAGTTAATAAATTTACATCCTTGCTCATATTGCTGGATAGCATATTCTTTTGCTTTTGCTGGATCGTTAAAGCTTCCAACATAATTGAACACGAACTGAGCGTCAGGCTTAATCGCTTTTATCCCTTCCATGTATCCCCATCTCCATTTGAAGCTTCCAGGACCTTGCGTTACGTGAACACCACCAAAAATTTTATCCTCTTCATCAGAAACCATAGCAGCAATTTGTCCTATAAGGTAGGCACCTTCTTGCTCTCTAAACGTAATACACTTAACATTAGGAGCTTCCACTTGACTGTCAACAAGTGCGTACGCTGCTTTGTCTGGGAATTCTGTCGCCATCTTTTGGATAGGGTCAGCTGCTTGCCATCCACCACCAATTATAAGATCGACACCTTCTTCAACGATTGCACGGAAGTTATCTTCAAAAGCATCACTATCAGCACATTCGGCAATTATTGGTTCAAACCCATACTTTTCTGCACTTTTTTCAAATCCGTCGATCATGTCTAAAATAAATACTTGCGTTCCAGCAACATCGCATATCAGTGCTATCTTTTGTTTCTTGGCTTCTTCTTTAGCCTCTTCTTTAGGGTCTTCTTTCTTTTCCTCTTTTACTTCTTCTTTTTTCGTTTCTTCCTTCGTTTCTTCTTTCTTAGGTGCTCCCTGACATGATGCTAAAGAGAAAACCATGGCTATTACCATTACTAGTGACAACATTTTTTTCAAATTTTTGAACATTTTGTTAACCTTCCTTTCACTGGTTACTAACTGTTTATATTTTTTTAAGTATGGCTTTTATATACTTTTTAAAACCACCTTTTGATTGTTCTCCCGCAATATTTACTTCTTTTCCATCTATTGGCCCTTTGTTAATGCCAGCAGCCATATTCGTTATAAGAGATATACCAAGCACCCTTATCTTGCACTGAGCAGCCGCAATAACTTCTGGGACTGTGCTCATTCCAACTGCGTTAGCACCTGCTATCCTCATAAATTTTATTTCCGCAGGCGTTTCAAACTGTGGTCCTGAAGCAAAGACATAAACCCCTTTTCGCACCTTTAAATTCGTCTTCTTCTTACATTTTTCAGCTATTTTAATAAGCTTCTTATCATATGCATTTGACATATCAAAGAATCTTCTTCCAAATTCACTGACATTTTTTCCTCTCGTTGGTGATATCCCCATGAAATTAAGATGATCTTCTATTATCATTAGATCGCCGACATTGTATTTTTTATTTACTGCTCCTGCCGCATTGGTAATGATTAGATTTTTTACGCCGAGTATGCTAAGAATTCTAATAGAAATGGCTAGCTCGTTAAAGCTATAGCCCTCATAATAATGAAAACGTCCAGACATGCAAAGCACCTTTTTACCACATATCTCCCCTATGATCATCTTCCCAGCATGATCTTCATTGGTGCTTTCCAAAAAATTAGGTATTTCCTTATAGTCTATAACTACGGGATTTTTGATTTGGTTAGCAAATCCTCCAAGCGCAGTGCCTAGAATTATTGCCGTGTCTACTTCATACCCGATTTTTTCTTTTATAAAATCAGCACCTGCTTTATAAAAATCGTAATCCATTATTACCTCCTAATCAATAAAATATTGTTTCAAATTGTATGGCGAATATAGCCCTTTATCGGTAACTATACCATTCACTAGCTTTGGCGGAACAGCGTCAAAAGCAGGATAATAAGCTTTCACACCGTCTTTTGTAACCTTTGTTCCCATTGCTTCCATCGCTAAATTAGGATCTCTGTATTCTATTTCTACTGAATCAATATTTGGGTGTGACGGGTTTGGCGTACCCGTAGCAAAGTAAGGTATGCCGTGATAACTTGCAGCAATAGCTATTTGGAACGTACCGATTTTATTAACTACATGACCATCAAGCGTTATCACATCCGCTGCAGAAGTAAATACATCCACACCTTTTTCTTTCATGATAAACGCAGGCATATTATCCGTTATTACTGAAACGTCAAAGCCCATATCATAGGCTACGCTAGCTGTAAGTCTAGCCCCTTGGAAGTAAGGTCTAGTTTCTGCGCATATAACCTTTATCTCATTGTCTCTTCTTCTACATTCATTTAGAAGTGTTCCTATTATCGTCTCACCAAAGCACTGCGTAAGTATCGTTCCACCTTTTGGTATCTGGTTTGCTAAGTAAGTACCTATGCTCTCATATTTTGTATATTTGTCGTTCATGTATTTAATCGCGTAGAGTCTGAGCTCTTCTACTAATTCAAGTCCATACACATCTTTTTCTAAGCATTCTTTTGCAAGGTCAAGAGAGCCGGCCGTAATTCGTTGCATATGGGCAGAAGTTGTCGGTCTAGCGTGCGATAAATCATACGCTGCCTGAGTAAGGAATTCTAATACTTCCTCTTTAGACTTATCTCTCACTTCATAGGCCGCAAGAGCCATTCCCATAGCTGCCGCTGTAAAAGGTCCACCACTTTGAGTAACCATATCCCTAATCGCTATGGCGACCTCTTTATAGGTCTTACAGTTTACAAACTCCGTTCTTATGGGATAAATTCTTCTATCTAGTATTCGAACATTTCCCTCCTCATACCAAGCTACATTTTCGTACTGAAGAATGAAACCCATTCCCTTATCTGCTCTTTTCATACATTCTCCTTATTTCACACATTTAAGATTAATAAAAAGAAAAAATCTTACAATTCACGATTTTTCTAATTACTAATTATAACATATTGGTTTTTTTATAAAAAGTAAAAATCCCAAAAAATCCCAAAAAAATCAAATAGCTAAGCACCAAACGTACTTAGCTACTAATCGACTCCCATTAAACGATAACCTTTATCATTTATATGCAGAAATTGGTTATTAATCCCTCAGCTCAGCATACCTAAAACACGATGCTTCATGGTCATTTACTAGTCCAACCGCCTGCATAAATGAATATATAATAGTGGGTCCCACAAAAGTCATTCCCCTTCTTTTAAGGTCCTTTGATATAAGAGCGGATAACTTTGTTTCACATGGTACCTCCGATATATCTTGATATTTACTTTGTAGAGGCCTACCATCCACAAACTTCCAAATATAGTTCGAAAAACTACCGTACTCTTTTTGTATCTCTAAAAATACCTTGGCATTATTGATGGCCGCTTTTATCTTTAATCCGTTTCTTACTATCCCTTTATTTTGAAGAAGTTCACGTTGCTTCCATTCATCATATCGGGCTACCTTCACAGGATTAAAATTATCAAAAGCTTTTCTAAAATTATCTCTTTTCTTTAAAATGGTTAGCCATGATAGTCCAGCCTGAAAGCTTTCTAGTATAAGCATCTCGAATAGAAGATTATCATCAAAGACAGGCTTTCCCCACTGGTTATCGTGATAGGCCACGTACAACTTACTATCAAGATTTACCCATGCACATCTGATTAAGTTATCTTTACTTTTCATTGTTTTCCCTTTAACAGTCATGTATTACTATTCTACATAATCTTGCGATACGATTACCCACCTACCGTCAATCTTTTCTAGTTCATATTCATATAATGTGTCTGATACCCAGTAATCGCCTATTATTTCTGTAGTAACTTTCGCCTTAGGGCCTTTTATATCTTCATAGAACGCCATTCTTGGCTCTATGCCTATCGCAGCCCCCTCAAGAAGTTTGTATGGAAGGATATATCTTTCGTCAAAACCATTTATGCACAGTTCCTCAAGCCTTTCGTCTAGGTTATCAATATCCGTAAATTCTCCAACCATATTTCTATTAATATCTCTTATATAGGATAAAAAAGCAAATTCTCTAACCACTTCTTCTGGATCTTCAGGATAATCATAAAGTTCTATATAGCCACTGTCATGGACCAAAATACCTCCATCAAACATCACAGTAGTGGTAAGAGGATAGTAAAACACATCATAACCCCATTGTTCCAACATGTATCCATCATAGTCCTCATCTTCGTCTACATCAATCAGTTGAGCAGCCCCAACATCACTGCCGCCAATTGTTTTTACGAAAGGATTAAAAGAATTATATGTTAAATCATATAAATCGAACTGCTCTAGATTTGGATTTGGATTTACGTATAAGAAAGCCATGGGATGACTTCTCCCATCTATATCTACATACCCCACTAAATCATAGATAATATCATTGGTATCATCATCTGTATAGTCTAATAAAATAAGCTCATCAAGAAGTTGTGCCTCTTCACTTTCAACGTCGAGTAACAAAGCCCTAATAAAATGATCCATATCCTGTACATAAATCAGTCCTTCTGCTCTATTATCGTTATTGAAATCATCGTAAAATGCAAATCCTATTTCACAACTATCATAATCAAAGTATGGTTGGTTTCCTAAATAGTCACATGCCTTATCCGTATACGCTTCAAACATTTCATCCGTAACTTCTAGCCTATGCGTTCCATATAGATCGATATCGATATTCTCTTTATCCTCCGGCTTTTCTTTATCACGGATTTTTTCCCCTGGTTTTTCCTTTTTATCATTATCAGATTCTTCATCTTTCTCAGCCTTTTTCTCAGGCTTTTTAGACTTTTTCTCTTTTTCGTCAGATGATTTTTTAGTTTCTTCCTCTTCGTCCTCTTCTTCATCGTCCTTTGATGATTTTTTTTCTTTTTCGGTTATCTCTTTTTCCTTATCATTTTTCTTCGATTTTTTGTCGCCCATTTTAAAAACAAAGCATGAAGTTAGCGTTACAGAAAGTACCATAACAAGTAGTACCGTAAGTATTTTTTTCATCATCAAATCCCTCCTCATAAGATTAATTACTATGTTTTCTAATATCATCTAGACGTCATTTTCAATGGCAAAATTTTTCTTCTTCTATTTTTGATTATATAGTAAAGACTAAACTTTTTGTAGCGGTTTACTGATTGAGTTATTACTTTATAGCCTATTTTATTCCTCAATAAATCGGAGCAAATAGCCATCTGTATCCATGACTAAAAATTCTCTTTGTATTTCTTCTTTTCCTGCAACAAGGTATTTTGTCGTTTTTAGCTTTCTATACGGTTCCATGCCTGCTGATAACACCTTTTCATATAGCTTGTCTATATCGCCCACTTCAATTTCAAAGTTTATCCCTCTGCCATAAGGTGAGAAGAGTCGAACCTCTACCGGTTTATTCCGGTAAATTTTCACGGGAACTGTTTCAAAGTGCTCGATAATACTACCGGCATTATCTGTGCCCTTTTCATTGCCCCCACAAAAATTTACTCTGTATAAACTGCTTGCATCTGTCATGAAGACGAATTTTTCCTCTTTTCTTTCAAATTCGATGGTAAACCCAAGCAAGTCAACGTAAAATTCTTTTGTTTTATCGATACTAGATACCGTAAGCTCCGGTATTAGTTTGCTGAATTTCATGGTTATTCCCTAATATTACTTTTTTACCAATTTACCTGCTTCAATAGCCACCGTAATAAACTCCAGTATTTTTCTTATAGCAATACTTTTTCTTTGCATGATTACTTCATCCCCTTTGCCGGTACAGTCATAGCCGTTGGCGCCAAAATCATTTCCCAGGTGATTTTTCTGAATCAAATCAGCTGCTAGAAACTCCTCTAGAAACGCCTCAAACTGTTCTTCATATACTCTAAGGTCTTGCGCACAAATGTATTTGTATTCACTAATAGTTTTTAGAAGAACATATCTTTTTTCCTCAGAGTTTCTCATTTTATATCGGTGAAGGTCGCAAGGATAACGGGTTCCTTTGATGATATCAAATTTACCATCGACATAAGTAAGCCCAGGTATCTTATCCTTGTTCTTAATAATCGTTTTTTCCTTAACTCCAGCGATATTTAAAAATTCTTCAATGCTTATTTTATTATTATCCATAAATCTCTTCTTTCGACTGGCAATTAATGATACTCACAAACGTCAACCCATCTTAATGGTTTTGATACTTGTTCCAGTTCATCTATCGTTAACTCTATCGCACTACTTGACGTACCACAAGCCGGAAAAACCGTTTCAAATCTTTTCAGCGAATCATCAAGATATACTTTTACTCCCTCATTCACGTCAAAAGGACAAACGCCTCCGACATCATAACCGATGAGTTCCTTCACTTGATCCTTTGCTAGCATCTTCGCTTTACAGGAGAACTGCCTCTTGTACTTTTTATTATCTATCTTTGCATCTCCTGCACAAACTATTAGGACCACTCCTTCTTTTGTCATAAAGGAAAGACTCTTTGCAATTCTTTTGCCCTGGGTGCCTACTGCCTTCGCCGCAAGTTCACTCACTGTTGATATGTAGGGGAATTACCCTATACTACCCACGAACTTATATATTATATTGATTTTTTGTATTTTTTCTCCGTTTATTGTTTCTTT
>PDWI01001307.1_pt1 | contig 39458 bp, 33 predicted proteins | sample 1430891 | NCBI WGS metagenome assembly PDWI01 (sample SAMN01162508, study PRJNA174530) | Oral metagenome, whole genome shotgun sequencing project. | biome: Marine environment; feature: Marine mammal; material: Swab sample of the gingival sulcus; isolation source: swab sample of gingival sulcus... | reverse complement strand
ATCTTCATTTATGTCTTCAAATGGGTTTTCTATGTTTACAACAACGGGCTGGCCTATTCTCTGTTCTACCATCCTTACAACTAGATGCGAGAAGAGCCTTCTGGTTATATAATCTTGATAATTCTGATCTGCCTCTTCAACTATTAGCCCCTTAGCTCTAGCTTCATTTACTTCATCTAACGCCCATGGACTCGGTTCTGCTAATAAAACAGGAGAAAGAGTGAACACAAACACCAGCGCTAATATGGTTGAAAATATTTTTTTCATGACGCACTCCTTTCGTATTAAAAAGTTGGTTTTCGGATTACAAGAGTATTTTAACAATTTTCATCCGAATTTTTAAACTAACAGGATAAATCGTAATACTATTGTTGTATTTTTGTAAAAAGTGAAAGAAAACTGCAATATTCTCCATTTTTATTCACCTTGCTCAGATTTCAATATCTTAATCCATTTTTTTTGCCTATGCGAATAAAAAGACTTTGCCCACGTATACACAAAAAACGTTTTCCATCCGGCATATATCTCCACATTGTCTGTATACTCTGTTTTTGAATCACTCAAATCTTTTAAAATTATCTCGTGATTCCATACCGGAACATAGGTGTTTTTTTCATTGGTATATATCCGTCCGTCCTCTTTAAATTCAATGACATTTATTGAATGAGTTCCAAAGGGAATAAAGCCAAACAGTTTAGCTTTAAAATCAAAAGTCTCCCCCTCTTTCCAAACGAAATCTTTTTTATTTCCTACCGGTCTAAACTTTATATATGGACTAGCTATTTCGCTTAATATTTTAAAACCACTTAGCATCTCAAAAACCTTTGATCTTGAAGCTGGAAACACGGATGTTTTTCTAACTATTTTTGACTTTTTATATTCTTTCATATGTGTTCTCGATCCTATCTTCTTAAGCTAAATTATACTTTTATTTTAACATAAATAAAAAGGAGACACTCTCTAAATTCAGAATGCCCCCAAAATTATTAGAACCTTACTAATTGCCTAAATGACTAACAATATAAAACCTATCTCCGCTCCTTTCTAATATAAGACTAGCTTTTTCACCGTATAGAGTTAGGGTATCGCCTTTTAATTTCCCTGAAACAGCTATAAACATTCCTGGACCAAAGTCGCTTGCATAGGAATAAAATGCGTTATACGGTTCTCCTAGGTGAACACTATCTTCCATACCCTCCCCACTTAAACTATCCAAAGATGTATTCAAGTATGTCTCCAATAAGGCACTTACCTCGGAATCTGGTATCCTGCCTACAGGGGTTATTGTATCCTCTATTTTTTCTACGTTTGGATACGGAAAGGTATCAAGTTCTTTAAGAGCTTTAAACTCCTCCTCATCTATATCAAATTCCCTATCCATGTAGTAAACCATTCTTGCAATATTTATGTCCTCTGGTTTTTCATAGTATGAGGATAGGACGTGGCAGATTGGGTTTAATACGTCTTTTCCACCATATATGGGATTCATAACTGCTGCAGGAGCATCTGCATCTATAAAGACATCGAATAACCTATTTACATCCTCTATATCTTTTTCACTAAGCTCCCTGTCTTCATCCTCTTTTGCATTTACAAATATTCCATCATCAAAGTATGCGAACTTGTTTTCCCTTCTCTCATCAAATTCAAAGTCCATATCTTCAGAAAAACTTACTACCTTGACCTTTTCAATCCCGTTATCAAGTAAGTGGCGGACCAACAAGTGCCTTATAGCTCCAGCATAACCTTCTCCACTATCCTCTAATATGGAATCCGCCAAGCCTTCTATTTCCTTACCACTTGAAGGCGTCTTGCATATATCTCTAACACGTTCTATATATTCAGAATCATTTTTAACGGGTTCTGGTAAAAAGCCATTTTCTACAAGCTCTAAATTATCCCGTGATACCTCCCTATATGTTGGAGCTTGGAGTTCTAAATAAGAACCTAGGTCATAGAGAAAATATTCCCCAGAGTTATTCTGGTAGAGCTTAAACTTCTGCTCTCTGGTTAATGCTATTATCTTAAGCAAATCATCTTCTCTGCTTATATCATAGAGTCTCATAGTCATAATGTGGAAGGTTTCGTCATCGTCTTCATAGCCATAGAGGTTATAGATTGATTTTAAGTATATATTTTTTCCTTTGTATTCAAAACTAGGAAGGTTTACGACCTTTCTGTTTATAAATTTGTTATACCAATCTTCGCCATCTTTAAATTCAAAGTCTGCAGTTATGCCTATTATATCCTTTGCAAGATTAGCCATTATATGACCTCTAAGCCCCTTTCCAGAGCCCTCTTTAAATTCATTTAAGATATAGGATAGGGCTTTATCCCCTCTTTTCAAGATGGTTTCGTATTCATCTGGATGTTCTTCTATATAGTCAGATGGATTTGATGACAATGAGGGTGAAGACATTATTTTTTCTATTAGTTTGGCTGTACCTTCATCATCAAAATCCCTTCCACTCCCTATGTCGTCACCGTCTTTAGGCTCTTCTAAATCTTCTGAATCACCATAGACTATGGGGTAGTCAAACCATTCATAAAACTCGAGTATGGTCTCAGCTTGGTCATAAAACTTTTCTGCCTTAAAATAGAAGGTTCCAGCTTCGTGTTCCTTCCAAAGTTCTTTGTCATACTCCTTTTGGGGCAGAAAGATGTATCTTACACTATCGTCTTCACCCTCTTTTACTACAATTTCAACCCTATTCAGGTTGCCAACAAGGGATAAAAGTATCTCTGCATTCCTCTTATATAGTTCTGTGTAAGACTCCATAAAACTGATGGGGTCATTGATGGGGATGTCAAATTCCAATACCACGCCGTAAGGCTCTTCTTCAGACTCTATTCTAAAACCCTTATATTCTATCCCATCAGGGAATACGAATTCAGATATTATGCCACCGACTTTTGAATTATCACCTACAGAGTCTGTTCTGTTCTCCCAAAGTTTTTTGGTGTTATAAAACCTGCCTGAAGTATCAAGCCTCATATTAAAGACCTTGTCAGTTATCTTTCCAGAATCTCTAAAGGCTTGTTCTAAAGTTTTCTTGCCTTTTTCAATGTATTCAGCATATTCCTCGTCTTCGTATTCAGGAAAGTACTCATATATTCTAACCCCTTCATAAGAGTCACTTATGTGAAGCATGTTGGGAATACAACTTAAAAAAACGCTACTCTCTAAAGCGCCACCTAAAACAGGCTCACCATCAACGGTCATTATAAAGGAACTCCTAATTCCATACTCACCTAATAGTAATGAGCAGCCTTCAGCTTCAGATACATCTTCATATTTGTACGCTTCTTTTCTATATTCTTCTAAGATATTTTCAGACAGGTATATCATTCCCGTCTCTGGGTTATAAGATAATATATCCTTTCCACTTAGGATGGGCTCTTTGTCCTTAATCAACCCGGGATATTTTTCTGGTTCAATTTCTAAACCGTCAACCACGTAAATAGCTACATCCAGTTCTTTTTGGCAGGCTGTCAAAGATATAGCAGATAAAACAACTATCAATACTAAAAATAAAATAGATAATATGAACTTCTTGTCTTTTAAACTCTCAACCAGATTCTCCATTTTAGTCCTCCTTTCAAGAGTTTTTTATAGTTTTATACAAGCAGATTATACACCTAAGAGACCTATTTTACTAGCTTAAAAAAACACCCAAAAAAAGAGGCTATGGGCTTGCTCCATAACCTCTTCAATAACAAGATATTAAACCTTGAATATACCTATTTCTGTCTGCAAATCTTCAGCTATCTTTGCAAGGCTTGTACTAGAAGTAGATATGTTATTTATAGATTCATTTTGAGTTTCAACACTTGCAGATGCCTCTTGAGTTGTAGCTGCATTTTCTTCTGCTATAGCAGAAAGGTTTTGAATTATATTTATTATCTTAGAATTGTTTTTCTCTACAATCTTAGAGTTCTGATCTACTTTTTCAACTATCTCTTTACTAGTCAATACTGCAGATTCAATTTGGTTAAATTTGTCTCTAGTTACGGCAGTTTGAGTGTCTTGGGTTGATACTATTTGTCCAACTTCCTTCATCTTGTTTACTGCCTTTTCAGATTTTTCCTTTAGGGCTTCTATTATGGACCTTATTTCTTCGGTAAACCTAGTAGAATCTTCTGCAAGCTTCCTTATTTCTTCAGCTACTACAGCAAATCCCTTTCCTGCCTCTCCTGCCCTAGCAGCCTCTATAGCAGCATTAAGGGCTAGCAAGTTCGTCTGATCCGCTATAGACTGTATCATTTCGGATGCCTTAGATATAGCCGTAGCACTGTCATTTGTATCTAGGATTATTTGATTTACAAATATTGCCTCGTTTTTACTTCGATCAGTTAGTGAAACAAGGGTTTCTAGAGCTTCTTTACCCTCATCCTTCTTCTTGCTTATATCATCTATGGCTACGCCTAACTCAGATAGACTTTCAACCATTAGATTTAAAAACTTACTGTTCTCTTCGACATTGTAAGAAGCTTCAGTAGTATCTTGAGCTTGACCTGTAGCACCTTCAGCTATATTCCCAACTGCACTAGATACTTCACTAGCAGTCTCTGCTGTACTAATCGCAGTTTGAGTCAATTCATTTGCAGTATGTGCTGTATCTGTAGCAAGTTTCCCTATATTTGAAATCAGATTTCTGAAGTTGTCTACCATCGCAGATATAGATCTAGACATATCTCCAATTTCGTCCTTACTCTTTTTGTATTCTTCATCTGGAACATAGTCCAACCTATAATCCGCTATCTGATTTACATAGTTTTCAATATATGAAAATCTTTTCTTCAATCGCCTAGCTAAGAATATGGTAATAAGGCTACTTATCAATAAAATTATAAAACCAGTCAACAAGAAATAGTTTCTAAGTTCATCCGATTTTTCATACATTACATTCTCTGGAACGTTTATTACTATATTCCAGTTTAACTTTTCCATATTTTTAAGATATGAAATATAGTTTTTACCTTCTACGGATGCTTGTACAACCTCACCTTGGTTTTCCACAAGGTTGCTGTAATTACCCTTTAGTAATTTTTGGTCTTCAGCTACTCCCTCTGCAAAATCTTCTATGCTGCTATAGAGAACGCTACCAGTTTGGCTTATTAGATAAACTACGCCTTTACCTTCAAAGGACTCCATCTCGTTCATAAAGTCAAATAGACTAGTCAATTTCACATCTGCAGCCATTATACCAATAACATCTCCAGCACGATCTTTTAGAGGTATTGATATTGTTATTATTTTTTCGTTAATATCACTATCTACGTATACATCTGAAAAATAAGTAGATCCCGATTCGATTGCACCTAGGTAATAACTTCTAGTCCTAATGTCATCACCTTCATCTGGAACCCAGTGATCTGAACTCACAACCTTACCATCATCAAAGACAACATATATACAGGATATCCCTGTACCAGAATCAAATACGTTTAAATCTTCACTTGTAACATCTTTTAAAGAAGTGTGGCTTTGGTTCAACCCATTAGTTATAGTTTCCATAATTAGAGCTTTTTCCATCATCCAGTCTTGGGTCTTAGCATTTATATCTGTCGCTTCCTCATCAAACACTGAAACTACACTCTGATATTCAGAATCCCTTGAAAAAGTATAGCTTATTACCAGTAGACTTCCTACAGTAAATAACAATATAAAAATCAACGCAATTGAGAGCTTTTGATATATTTTCATAATTCCTCCTAGGTTGTTTTCAAAACTAGCTTTTAATGGTTTCGTCACACATACCGTTGCAAAAAGCATTAATTTGCACAACAAAAAAACCGCTTGCATCAAATAACAGTTTTTTTTAAGCTAATATAGGTTTTTAAGGTTGTTTTTAGGATTTGTTTTTATATCTTTTGAATTTTGCTCACAACAGAACAATTTTTAACATTTGATGAAATCGCAAAACATAACTTAAAACTTTAATACTTAAAAACTCTAACGCCACTAACCATGCGACTTTATATCGACAAATAAAATACTTAAGTTTAGGGAAATGTTTTCTAAAAAAAAATTAATATATAAGTCTAAAACTCTACTTCTTACCACAGAGGAGTTTAGAACCAGTTAAAAGGTTCCCTTGGCATTCTGAATATTCTTATTAATTTTATATCTATTAGAGCACCTTGCTAATTCTAGCACTATATGACATTCATTGTCAAAGAATAACGTTTTTCACCTAAGTAGTTGACAGGACAAAATGTGGGTGATAAAATAATTGACGGAATCGTCATTAAGGAGATGAGATGACTAAATTTGTTAGAAAATCTAGAGAAGAAAGGCTTCTAGAAATAAGAACAGCTGCTCTCGATATATTTTTGAACAAGGGTTATACCGCAACAACTATGGATGATATAGTTGAAGCTGTAGATATGAGTAAGGGGAGCGTTTATAGGTATTACCCCTGTAAGCAGTATATACTCACAGACCTCTTAAAAGAAGGCGTTCATCTAAGAAATGAATTAATTTCTAAGTACAAAATACGTGAAAAACTTTCCCTTGAACAAATAGCATACATACTAACTGACCTCCTCTTCTGTGAAGAATCGAATGGAGCTTACGCAAAATTGTATGTAATATTTTTGTACGAAAAGATGTTCAACGTTGAGCTAGATAATATTTACAAAGAGATTATGTCATACGGAATAGATAAAACTTTAAACTTAAACTTGCTTATATCAGAAATAGGAGAGGAAAAATTAACAATACTCGTAGCCGTTCTCAACACTTTTTTTCTAGGGAAGTTTATATTGAAAGACCAATACGACACCCTAAAAGATAGGCAGATGGTTAATGATATTATATTGAATATGATAAGCTGAGATTTAAATAAATAACATTGCAAATTTAAAATAGAGAGATAGAGGTCGATTTGAAACTTAATAATTTTGCTAAGATAACCAAGGGAGCACTGAGATTAAATAAGGCATTATATTTATTAATAATATTTGTGATATTGTTCGGAACATATACCTTTAATGCCATGACAAAGTCTTTGATGCCTGAAATAAACATCCCCTATATAACGGTTGTAACAACTATGGTTGGAGCTAGTTCTGAAGATATGGAAGAATTAGTAACAGAGGTTATTGAGGACAAACTAAATGAGGTAGCTGACTTAGAGGAAGTTACCTCCCGTTCTTCAAAAAACGTCTCTACAATAATACTTAAGTTCAGAGAAGATGTAGATACCAACATAGCGATTCAAAATGTCCAAAAGAGGATAGACAACATAGAGGGGCTCCTTCCCAATGAAGCTGAATCACCACTAGTATCTGAAATAAAGGTAAACGAGTTTCCAACACTGCTCGTAAACACCAAGTTTGACAAACCATATTACGAGCAGATAAAAATCATAGATGATATGAAGTATAGGCTAAGTAAGATATACGGGGTAAGGGACATTAGGGTATCAGGGCTTGAAAAACCTAGAGTGAACATCATTCCCGACATAAAGTTGATGGAAAAATTTAGCATAACCAACTCGATGCTCGTAAACGTAATAAAGGATAGAGGGCTCGATATACCACTTGGCGAAAAAGAATTAAATGGAATGACTTATAGCTTTGAAACCGACAACAAGATTAAGTCAATCGAAGAACTTGAAAACATAATCCTAATGAGTGTTAACAATAGGATAATAAGGCTAAAAGACATAGCGGAAATAGAATACCAAGACACGAGTTCAAACGTAAAGAATTACATAGTAAAGGATGGAATCAGAACCCCAGTTATAAGCTTAGAAGTCTATCTAAAGCAGGATGCCGACGCATTAAAGGTAAATGACGGATGCAGAAAAATCGTTGAAAATTGGAACAAAAAACATTTTGCCAATAAATTCAGCATAAGCTTAGATACTTCTATCTTTATAAAAAACAGCATAAATGATATATCCACAAATGCATTCAGTGGTATATTGTCAGTTATAGTTGTGCTCTTCCTATTTATAAACCTAAGGGAAGCGATTATAGCCTCGTTCATTATACCGATAACCCTTATATCATCGATAATACTCTTCCAGCCATTTGGTCTCACAATAAATATGCTTTCTATAATTGGTCTGATCATAGCACTCGGAATGCTTGTTGATAACGCAATTGTAGTTATAGAAATGATAGACGAAAACAAGCTTAAATTCCAAAACCTTGACTTTAAAGACGTTATTCTTCTATCCATAAACAAGGTAGGGTCTGCAATATTTTCATCTACTGTAACGACTATCTTAGCGATAATCCCTCTAGCATTTTTATCTGGGGGCGTAGGCTCTATGGTTAGGTCTATCCCAATAGCAATGGCAATATCTATAAGTCTGTCCTTTATCGTTTCAATAACCCTAACACCAGTATTAGCCTATAGCTTTATCAAAAATTACAAAGAAAACAACAGCATATATTTAAAGGTATTTTATATAATAGTCGTGGTTACCTGCGCTCTTTATTCTCTTTCGAGCGAGTTTAGACTAACTGAGCTATCCTATGTAGCTGGAGTCGTAGTATTTATATTATCTGTAATCAAACTCTTTAAAAAACCAGGTTCTTATTCATATAAAAAGATTTTTGACAAGGTAATAAACTCCGTAATGCACTCTAAGATCATACAAGCACTAGTCATCATCTTTACAATATCGCTATTTGTTTACAGCATAAACTTATTGGGGAGCAACAAGATTCCAAAAGAAGACTTTCCAGAGTATGACAAACCAATAATCCTCTTGACCTTAAACCTTATAGAAGGAGTAGATAAAAAAACATCTGATGAGGTTTTCCAAAAGGCTGAAAAAATTCTAGAATCAAAAAGTTATATAGACCTTCACACCGCAATAATCACAGAAAACAAACAGCGCTATTATGTTGAACTAGACATGAGCAAGAATGTCTCAAACCAAGAAATATTCAAGGAACTCATTACAGAACTAAACGAGATTCCAGACGTTAGAGCATCTGTTGCAAGCCGAAACCAAAGCGCTGCCCCAATTTTGATAAGACTTACAGGAGACGATTATAACGACCTCATAACAGAATCAACCCACATTATAGATATACTCAAAAACATACGAGGCGTAGTGAACCCAGAGGCTATGTATGAATATGGAAACGTTACCGCAAAGATTATAATAGACAAGGAAAATGCCACTGAAAAAAACGTTGCTATAAGCGATATATCATCTGAATTAAGGTACATTATAGCTGGAAAAAAGGTATCTAAGATCGATATAGATGGCAAAAATGTATACGCATACATCAAGTACGAGGATCTAATAAACAATGTGAGGGATATAAAAAACCTAAGTATCCTAAATCGCAACAATAAGGTCGTCCCTATAATAGACTTTGTAGACATAAAAGAATATAGGAGCATTAAATCCTTAAATCATATAGGTGGAGAAAGGACCCTTGAAGTCAGGGCGTTTAACGATGAAAACACGACCGTAGAAGAAATTGTAAATCAATTTGAGACTAAATTACAAAAAGATGGAGGAATTAAGAGAAATGTAAAATACTCTATTGGAGGAGAATTTGATGCCATGGCGAAATCCTATAATGATTTAGCTGTTAAGTTTATAGTCGCCTTGATACTGGTATATGTAGTTCTTCTCATCCAGTTCAATTCATTCTCTCAACCTCTAGTAATAATACTCTGCGTTCCATTTTCTATGATAGGAGTAACCCTGGGATACTTCTTTACAGGACTCACATTTTCAACACTCACCTTCCTAGGAATAGTGTCCTTAGTAGGTATAGGTATAAACGACGCAATAGTACTTATAGATTTTATAAATCAACTTAGACGAGATGGAGTGGATAGACTTGAAGCTATTATTAAAGGCGCAAAGTCAAGGCTTAAGCCTATAATAACTACTTCCTTAACAACAATAACGGGAGTGCTCCCCCTAGCTATATATAACCCAGACTATTCTCAAATGGCAACTGCACTTATCTTTGGACTACTTAGCACTACAATTTTAACATTAATTGTAGTTCCAGCAGTCCTGAACACGGTGGAAGGTCTTGGAAGAATATTTAATAGAAAGGAATATCAAATTGAAAAATAAAAAAGGAATCCTAATTTTTTTTATAATAGCTTTAATTGTAGTCGGAATAATAGCTACGTTCGAATACATAAAAAGAGACCAAAGTAAAGAAGAAGTAAAACCTAGTATCCCCTCAGTAATAGCTGAGAAAGCTATAAAAGAGGAATTCACTCTATCTTACGATACCAGTGGCAAGATAATAAGCAATTCCTATAAGATTGGAGCGGATATTGTCAAGGGAAGGGTTTCTAGTGTCTATGTTGAAGAAGGCGATTATATAAGCGCAGGAGATGCCGTACTATCTTTGGATGTTACAAGCAGCGTATCCCAGCTGAAGTTACAAATAGTAGGGATAGATAGGAACATAAATGACATAGACCTTTCACTGGAGCAACTAAGGTCCAAGAAGGAAGAAACAGAAAAATTGCTAAAGAACGGCATAGTCGCAAAAGACAAACTAGATCAAGTAAACGACAATATAGAAAAATTAGAGACCCAAAGACAGGGGTTAATAGACAATAAATACGCTATCAACAATCAAATTTACGAAATAAGCGATGTAGGAGTTATATATGCTAAGGAATCTGGCACAGTTGAAAAGGTTAAAATAAAAGCCGACCAGTACCCAGGCAGGGACGATTTTATTGAAATAAAAATGGATCAAAAACCCAAGACAAGGATATACCTCACCGAAAGCATAGTCAAAAAAATCTCTTTAGACGAAGTTGTAGATGTCAATTTAGATGACAAGGTTTACAAGGGCAGGGTAAAGGAAATATTCAGCCTTAACCAAGGAGAAATTCTTTACCCAGTAGATATAGAAATCGATTCTGAAGAAGCCTTCCTCGCGGACACTTCTGTAAAGATAAAGATTCCAACTTATACAAACAAAAACGCCGTACTTGTAAACAGAAAAGCTATAATCAACTTCAACGATGAGGTATACCTCTACAAGGTTGTTGAAGGCAAAGCCATTAAGACGAATATCGTCACAGGCGAAACCCTCAACTCTATGACTGAGGTTAAAAATGGCATACAGGAAGGCGACATTATAATAACAGAGGGGCAATTTAGTATAGGAGACAATCAAGAAGTACAAATACTAGATAGGCTGTCGACAAACCCCTAATTTCTTTATAGCCTACTCTACATCTACAGCAGTGCCAGAACAACTAACCATAAGCATGCCGTTATCTGTGCCCAAGACCTCGTAATCCATCTTAACTCCAACTATTGCGTTTGCCTCAAGGAGCATTGCCCTGCTCTGCATTTCAAGGAGGGCCTCAGTTCTGGCTTGCATTAGTTCTTTTTCATAGCCCTCGCTCCTGCCACCAAAGATATTCCTCAAACCTGCACCTATGTCCTTAATTATATTTACTCCCGCAATCACTTCACCAAAAACTATTCCCTTATAGCTAGTTATCTTTTTCCCTTCAACACTTGGAGTTGTAGTTACTATCATCATTGCCTCCCCTGCAAATTATCTTAATTTAAATTCTTATTGTTCAAATACAGTTATGTGAATATTCGGGTCAAAACTATTCCCCACCTTATCATACATAGTATCATAATAATTAAAATTTGAAGAAGAAGGCGCAAACTTGAAGTACCTATAGGTATTCGGAGCCTCTAGCATTGTAGGTCCTGGAAAATTTATCCTCACTTTTTTATCACTTAAAACAGTTATCACTGCACCACCTTGAATATCGTTAAGATTGTCCACAAAGCCATCATTAGACGAATTATATACCATATATAAACGCTTATTCCTAAGATTATCAATAATCATACTCTCATTAAACACAATCTCAACCTCATCATTGCTCGCATTTATTTTATACTTATTAGGTAATTGATTAACTCCCACAACTTGAGGCGGTACTGTATCTGTGCCACGCAATTTTAATGTAGTGTCAGGCATAACCCTGTGATATACACTAGTATCTCTCCATCCGTTTAAACTCAACTCATAATCAGCTGGTTCCCGACCTATAAGAGATGGTACAATTAGACGAATAACCGTCTTATCATCGATGTCAAATTGGTTGAACATGTAATTATATAATTTTCCTCTTTGAATTTCCTCACCATTAGGATACGCAATAACCCACTCGTTATCAGCATCTTTATCCATGGGTTTGGAAAACTTAATGTATACATCCTGACCTCGGACGTAAATTACCTTAGCTTCGGGAACTGATGGATCATCAAGTGCCTGAACTGGAAAATTATGATAGAGATTTGACTGATTTCCAGCAAAATCTTCTTGCAATCTATAAACAAATTTAACCTCCTGTATGTGTTCAGGAGTGAGTTGGTGTTGTTTATCTAAACGTAGCAGAAGATATCTACCGTATCTATCATCGTACCGATTCACCAAATAATCCCCCTCTTCGGGCTTGATATTCTGATAATTGACTTCAAATTCCCCTAGTTTTGTTTCTAATATACGCTCATTAAATAAAACCCTAAGAGTTCTTGAATCAAGCACGTCCACTTTTGTAACGTAGGGGGCTTCATTGTCAGCAATTACATTAATCTTTCCACGGTATCTAACAACTTCTAAACCTTCGTAGTCAAAAATATCACTGATTACAATTGTGTGCGGACCTGGAGTAAGGGCACTTTGTAAAGTTATATCAATTTCATTCTCATAATTCTCATATTTTTGAATCTTAGCTATAATAGGAGTTCCATCTATAAGTATTCCAGGATGGCTTGAATAATACCCCTGTCTCTGTCCATCTATGGGTTTATTTGTTGTTACCCGTATAATTCTAGGATTTATAATTTCTACATCAGTAACTTCATGATCATATTTTTGACCTACAACTATATCTTGTTCATATGGTCTAATTTTATGACCATCATTATCTACAAGACCTTCAATTTTTAAGTGCAAGTTTTTACCACTTACTGTATAAGGGATTTCCAACTCAAAGTTTAGTGTATTAAGGGGAACTCGTGTAAACATATAGTGATCCCTATATTCAATAGCACTGTAACCATCTTCATCGGTAACGGAGATATGACTAAAATGAAGAGAGGGCATAAAAACTGGTTTACTAAGCTCAACTTTAATAAATTTTCTTCCAATAGTATCCACTGAAGTAACATAAAAATCTGAAATTGCACCTGGTTGCGTACCATTAAATTTATCTAAACCCAAGATATCTATTAAGCTGTCCAAACTTCCTAAAGGCAAAGAATTTAATGTGTTTACCATACCAACATATACATCACTTCTAACTATAGGGTCACTGCCTATAAGTTTTTTTGTTCCCTTAAATAAGCCCAATTCATTTGCGATTTTTAATGCCTCAGAATAATCGGGATCATAACGAAGAGCCCTGAGCAAAATTGTAGAAAATTGCTGTACAGTTATGTCTTCTCCCCAACCAAACCTTTCAGCTGACATTCCCTTAAACCAACCTTTATCTACAGTGTAGGCGATAATTCTCGCGTTTTCAGTATTTAGCCTCCCCTGTAAGTCTTTGAACTTTAAGTTTTTTGCATCTGCCTTCTTAGCCTCTTCTTCTACTCCCATCATCCTACAAAGAATGATGGCAGCATGTTGTCTCTTTAGGATTTGATCTTCCATTAAGCTCTTACCGTCACCCTTTATGATTCCGTATTTGACCAATGTTTGAGCAGCATCATCAGAGTCTGCAAATACGGGAACTATAGAGACTAACAAGACTAGAGTAATTACCATAAATAGAGTTTTTCTCATAACCCGCCTCCTTAATTTTGACCATAAAACTTCAACTTGCTCTTATAAAATTTACCTACACCTTAACAAAAACATTATACTCCAAAAATTTTGAAGAAATTTTAATTATTAATTAAAAGCAATTTATTTGCAACGCTTAAATTTTTTTGTCAGCTCAATAGATACTAAAAAAAGGCAGGAATTTCCCTGCCCCCAATTCAAAATACCCTCTTTAATTTTCAAAATTTTAATCTATAGTTTTAAATAAGAAGGAATAATAAAAGGCTGTATCCTTAATAGACTCGTATCTTCCGGTTCCTCCACCGTGCCCAGAATCCATATTCATATGTAATAGTAAAACGTTATCATCCGTCTTTAGGCTTCTCAATTTCGCAACGTACTTTGTGGGTTCGTGGTAGAGAACCTGTGAATCATTAAGCCCACCAGTAACTAGGATATTAGGATAGTCTTTTGACTCTATATTATCGTATGGAGAATAGGATAACATATACTTAAACTCTTCTTCATGATTTGGATTTCCCCACTCTTCATATTCTCCGGTGGTAAGGGGAAGACTCTCGTCTAACATTGTTGTTACAACATCAACAAAGGGGACTAAAGCTATAATGCTTTGGTATAGATCAGGTCTCATGTTTGCAACCCCTCCCATCAATATACCACCAGCGCTTAAGCCCATTATGGATAACTTTTTATTTGAAGTATATCCCTTATCTATCAAGTACTCGCTGCATGCTATAAAATCTGTGAGGGTGTTTTTCTTATTGAGCATCTTTCCATTCTGATACCAAAATTCACCCATTTCACTTCCACCTCTAATTTGAGCAATGGCGTATATGTATCCCCTATCGACAAGGCTGAATACCCTAGAATCGAAATCAATTTCCGTGCTGTAACCATAACTCCCGTAGGCGTATAGTAGCGTGGGGTTAGGTACGCCTTTTTTGAGTCCTTTTTTGTAAATCAAAGCCATGGGAACCTTTTGACCATCTTTAGCATTTACCATAACCCTCTCTAACTCATAGTCATCACTGTCAAATCCAGATGGAATTTCTTGAACTTTTAATGTCTTTTTTTCCTTCGTTTTCATGTCATATTCGTAGATGGTAGTAGGTCTCTTTAACGAGTTATAAGAATATCTCAATTTAGATGTTCCAAATTCTTCATTTTCTTCAAAATCAATATTATACGCCTCTTCTGGAAACTGTATAGATTCTGTTTTGTAATCTTCTCCAAGCTTTAGGCTGATTATATTTATGTTTTTTAATCCATTTTTTCTGGTTATTGTAGCGAGATAGTCTTCAAACACTTCTAAGCTCTCTATGTTTACATCTTTGTTGTGTTTTACTATTTCTTTCCAAGTAGACTTATCTTCATAGGTGTCAAAAGAAACCTTGTAAATCTTGCTATTTAGATTATCATCGTCTTGGTACTTCACAAAAAACGAATCTCTGTGAAGGTCTAGACTATACCTAGTCCTGTGAATTCGAGGCATAAATACTTTAAAATCGTCTTCAGGGCTGTCCGCTGAAACAAACCTTTCTTCGCTGGTCGTAGAACTATCCGACACTATGTAGATAAATTTACTAAGCTTATCGGCATATAAATCAACCCTGAACTTTTCATCAGTCTCTTCATAAACCAAAACCGCCTCATCAGAATCTATACCTTGTCTGTATATCTTAGAGGGTCTTAGAGATTCATCAATAACGCTGTAAAATAAGGTTTTACTGTCGTTTGCAAAGGCAAAAGAGTATGCTCCACTAACAGAAAAATCTAAATCCTTACCCGTTAATAAATCCCTTATTTTTAGCTCAAATTCAGCATAAGAGCCGGTCGTGTTATATGTATAGGCGGCTAATTTATTATTTGGACTAATAAAGTACTTGAAAAACACAAAGGCTTTGCTTCCCTCTGCCATTTTATTTAAATCAAACACAACCTCTTCTTCTGCATCTATAGAACCCTTTTTCCTTAAATATTCAGGATATTCCTTGCCCTTTAAGGTTCTAGTATAGTAATAATACCCGTTGTCCAAGTATGGGTATGACTCGTCATCCTCCTTTATACGCCCCCTAATTTCCTCAAATATCTTTTCTTGAATTCCTTTAGTGGATTCCATTACAATATCCGTATAGGCGTTTTCGGATTTTATATATTCTATTACTTCTGGATTATCTTTTTGGTTTAACCAAAAATAATCATCTATCCTCTTAGTTCCAAACTTTTCTAAGGTAACCGGTTTTTTTGAAGCAACAGGCGCTTTGTCAAAATCTGATTGTTTCATCAAGATCTCCTTTCTCATTTTTATATCAGTATGGAGAAGGCGCTTTTATTTAACCTTAGTCCAAATTTAAGCACTGGCATCAATACTATGGGATTTAATAAATAGTACCGCATATACCATCTGGTTTTCAATAGTTTCACGTAAATACATATTACTGAAGTTCACCTTAATAATATTAAAAACTTTCTAGCCACGACACTATTGTCTTAAGTGCAAGCTCAGTATTCCCAACCTGACAATGATCACAAGCAAATTCTCTTTCAGTAAACAACCTAAAGGTAAGTGACCTTACATTTTCAAAAAGGTCTAATTCCCTCTTATATAACTTCCAATTTATAAAGTGGTCTCCATTGCCCTGCAAAATTAATATATCTTGAGTTACTTTTTCAGCTACATCGGTTATTTTGAAATCTTCAATTTTCTTTAGGTATCCATATGGGCTTTCTGCTCCGTAGGCGTGCATACCCTGCCTTATCCCCCAATCTGCGGTAGGCGTTTTTTTCATAAATTTTTTCACGAGTAAATTTAAAGTGTTTTTAAATCTAAATTTGAGCATTGTTTTGTAAAGAAACCTCATTGCACCTGGAAGGTCATAGGTAACAACATCTATAAAAGATGGAAAGACAGACCAAGCTACCACCTTGCTAACCCTCTTTTCAAAAGCTGCCGCCCTTGGAGCCAGCATCCCACCTAGAGAAATACCTACAAGTATCACATCATCTAAATTGAAATAATCTAAAACTTCCTTTACGGGTTCTTCCCACTTGTAAGTAAACTTAACCCCATGTTCTCTCAAAACGGAGCCTTGTCCAGGGCCTTCAAAAAGATATACATCGTAGCCCTTTTCCGTTAGGTAAAGCATTGGAAAAAACAGTTCTTCCATATAACTGTCATTACCACCAAATATTACTATAGTTCCTTTTTTATCTTTTTTAGTTTTACTTATCAAAACTGGCATTTTACCGTCTTCATATGCTATTTCTAGCCTTTCTACAACTCCCTTTTCGAAATATTCTTTATAGTAGTCGTAAAACAACTCTTTTGATTTTCTATAGTATCTTATCTTGTCAGGATCTTCACTATACATAAAAAATTCACTCATTCTGTAATAGGCGATTGCATTTTCTATTCTTGTTTCAGAAAGAGCTGTGTTGCCGAGCTTTATAAGCTCATCCTTCCATTCCTTAGGTGTAGTTATATCTTTTGATATAGGCTCTACATCTTCTAATCTACCACCATCCCAATTTATTACCCTATTGAGTTGAAAGTTGTAATTTTTATCATCGTTTAATTTATATAAACCTTTTTTGAATCTTATCATAAGTCACCTCCTAAAAGGATTATAAACAAAATTAAATAGAGATACTTTTATCCTAATGCTATTTGTAGTCTTGGACCCTTTAAAATCAATCCCTATTTATAGTATTTTTTATTTAAAACTCCAGCATCCCAACCCTCAAATTCTATTTTCTTAAATCCGCTTCCCTCCTCAAGTTTAAGTCTCTTATCATTTGTAAACTTTTGTATATTCTCCATGTTTTTAGAGCTTACACCCCAAGTGAATTGACTAATACTTTTAGCTCCATTTTCGTGTTGAATATGTTCTGGCCTTGGATCTGGATAGTAAGCAGACATAAGAAAAGGAAATCCCAAATCTGATGGGAAGGATAACTGCCACGTTAGCTTAATATCATTTATGTTTGTCCTTCTACCGGTTAGGGACGAGTATTTATATCCAAGTTCCTTAAGCTTTTGATTTTCAATATCAAGATCATATCTTTCATTTTCAATAGCATACTCCGACCAACCATAGTCAGAATTGACAAAATAATTAAACCGCTTTGCTACAAGACCTTTTCCCATTAATTTCAAGAAAAAAGCAATAATCTTAGCTAGGGGATTGACTGTAAAGAGTTCAATAAATGGTCCTTCTTCAAACCATATCAGAGCATTAAATGCCTTTTCTTTTTTGGCGCCGTATCTAACGGTAAATCCCATCTCCTCAAAATCCTTTACCGCTTCATGAAGGTCTTTAACCTTATATAAAACATGGCTGAGTCTCATAGTTTCGTTCATTTCATTCCTCCCATTTCAAACTCAAAGTATTTATATTATCAATATCTTAAATTCTTCAATATCGTTTTCTTGCAAAATTCTTAAATTAGCTACGTAATTTGAGTTTAACATAATAAAAAACCAAAAATCTAGACCCAATAAATACGCCCAAAAGAATGACCTTCAGCAGCATTAGTCCGAGAGTCGAAAAGGATTCAGGAGAACCCATAAGACAAGCCCTCACTTGAGGAAAATATATCATCCCTATGGGTTTCTCCTGCGACCTATATTACTAGATCGAGCGTATTCCTAAAGAAATTAGAGGTTTACAGGCAGTCTGATTTTCTATTCTGATACTTCAATTGTAACGCCATCTAAACTACCTGTTTTGTTTTCATCAAGTATTTTAACCTTTATATACTTCATCTCGTAGGTTCCGTAGTAGCCCTTTATAATATATTCTTTTTGGGTCCCATTTAAATATAACCTCAAATAAATTCCCGCTTCAAACCTATCAGGGATATCTATCTTTTCTCCGCTAGTTATAGTAACTATGTTCTGTTCGCCACCAAATACGATTTCCATCTTATCAAATTTAATATCAGTAGAATTACTTACTTTAATTTTATTGGTATTTTTATTAAATTCATAAAAAACTAAAATCAAAATTGAGATTATTAGTACAACAACTAGTAATAAAGTTGTCTTTTTGTTTCCCATAAATCTTCTCCTATTAAATGCAGCTAAGTCTTCTGCTACTTTCTCTAACCTCTCTTTTCTTCTTATTGTAATTTAAAACATTCTATATGTAAAATATAGTTTTTTTATTCTATATACTTTACAAAGTCTAGATTTATTAACAAAAACCCTCAGTTATTAAACTGCTTATGGTCTGACTACTTACAATAAAAAAAATCCTAAGTAAACTCTCATTTACCTAAGATTTTTTATATTATTCTAATAAAATCACTTATCTATTTTCCTAAAATTGAATCCTTAAAATCACCAACTTTTTCTTTTAATTCATCTTTAACTTCTTCTGCTTTTTCTTCTAGCTCTTCTTTTTTCTCTTCTCCAAATTCTTTAGCCTTATCCACTGCCTTATCAGCATGTTCTTTAGCAGTATCTTTTGCTTCTTCCAATTTTTCGCCTAGACCCTTAGCCATATCTTTCAATTGATCGTTCATAAAAATCTCCTTTTCTAAATCTTAATTGTAATCCTATAGTACTGCCTTCACCTTATTGCTACCCGTTTTCGATACCATATACCACTTTATTTTCTATTTAACTTATATTTTTACAAGCAAACTAATATGCTAGTCTGTCAAATCAAAAATACTTCTATTTTCTTACATTAAAACCAAAATCAAGACTCTCTTATATCTTTAACATTTCGATTTATCAAATGTCTTCCAACATTTTTATAGAGAAACGCTTTAAAACTAGAAATTTCTTGGTGGTGTTCTTTTAGCAGTTCATCAGGGGAGTTATAAACCCCAAAGTCTTGGGTTATACCCTCACTCTGAATATAGGTATTGTTTTTGTTAAAGTCTATTATAGGATTTTGAAAATCTTTAACCGCAACTCCGTATCCAAAAAACGCGCCTGTAATCCCACTGTGCTCTCGTTGTAATTTTTCTAAATATTTTTTATCTAAGATAATGCCTTCAAGCTCATACCAAATTTCTTCAAAAAACACCTCAACCCAGCTATGGAAGACGTTTTTAGGAACCTTCCTGTAGACAAATCCCGTCATAGCGCCCTTTTGCATTTTTTTGTCCACCGTAAAACCATGAACCCTGCAGGGGATATTGCAAGCCCTCAAAAGAGCCATGAACAAGGTTCCCTTTGTATTACACTGCCCATACCCATCTTCCAAAACTTCAGATGCAGATAAATTGTCATCAGCATTATAACCAAATAAGATTTCATCCCTTATAAAGTTGTATATAGATTTAATGCGTTCAAATTCGTCAAGATTTTTCCAACCTTTTTGAGCTATTAACTTCTGAATTTTACCATTGGAATAGTTTAGCATCTTTGTTTCTTCCAAATAAACATTCATAATTCACCTCTCAAAATTATAATAACACTTTTTCTGCTTCTATTTAATTGTACCACACTCCCCCCAAAATTTTTAACTTGTTAAACGGAATACTACACGTAATTTCAGTAGTACTTTGCATATAAATTCCCTATTCTTTTTCATCTTCAGAATTTGCGAGCATATTACTGAGTATCAAAAATGATACTATGGTTATTCCCCCAACCAACAATAATATATAATTGCAGGTTAACACACTTGCGATAAAAGCTATTAAAAATGCAGATATTGGAGAACCTATATTTGTTACAGTAGCTGCTATTGCAGAGATTCTGGACATATATTCTTTATTTACATTTTTCACAAAAAATATCTGCACGTAAGAATTTAAATATGCAAGAAAAAGTCCATAAACGCTTGTAAACAAAAGAACATAAACGATTTTCAAATTATAAGCGGTTTCAAATATGGTAACCCAAAACATCAATAGGTAATAAATTCCAATAGCAACACCACCTAGACTTAGCATTCTTTCCTTGTGCTGAAAAAAATTCACCTTAGCAATATACTTGTAAGTAAAAGAACCTATGATCATCCCTATAGAAGATGAACCCCCCATTATAGAAAGCAAATTAACATCGGCATTAAAATATAGGTTTACATAAACTGCTTTCAGTGATTCAAAGGGAATTATACAGGCATTTAGCCAAGAACATATAATGCAAATCAAAAGGAGCTGCCTATGTTTTAATAAAAAAGATAAGCCATCTTTAGCGGCGATTATAAGATTACTGCTCGTTATATTCTGCTTACTTGTATCCTCATATTTTATTAAAGCAATCAAAACAGCCGAGATTAAAAAAGTTATTCCGTCTATAAATATAGCACCAATTGTGCCAATACTAGCTATCAATATACCACTTACAGATATACCAATTAAGGAACTAATTGTAGAAAAAGCATTGTTTAATGAGATTCCTTCATCAAAGTCTTCTTCAAGTAAAATCATCGGTATTATTGAAAACCCCGCCGGTATTCTAAAGGTTTCAACAAAAGAAATACAGATAGTAAATGCTACAAGAATCCACTCATTAACGAGATGATAATATGCTAGAGCGCAGAGGATAAGAATTAATAAAAACCTTAGTAAATCAGCAATTATCATTATTTTTTTCTTATTCTTATTCTCAACAAAGCCACCTATAAAGGGCTGAAAAATAATAGAAACACCCAAATTAAAACCAATTATCGTGGCAGACCAAGAGGCACTTCCCGTAACTTGATATATAAGCCAGGAGAAGGCTATCATATCAATGTTATCCCCGAATCGGCTTATTAAATTAGCAAGAATAATTTTTGAATATTGTCTATGTTTTAAAATAAACCTCATAAACCACAACCTCAAAAAGGATAATTTATATTTCCATAAGAATTCTACTTATTTTGGGGATGTCAAATTAATCAAAAAGCTTCTTCATTAGCTAAAATCATACATCTATAACACATAACCTCTTTATACTTTTTATTTCACTAAATCACAATATCAAATCGGGGGTTTGTAATCAAACTTTAATCATTTTGGTGCTTTTAGTTTTACAGATTGCGGTTCATAACCTTCTAAAAAAAACGAACCCTCTTATATTGCAAGATAATTCGATAACATAATTATTTTTTATTGTCCTTAACTATTTTGTACACATCTTTTATTGTTTCCAAGTAAGCATTTTCAACTGGGCTTATCGTTTTGGTTTGATATTTTCTATATTCTAAGGTTGCTTTTTCAAGTGCAGCTTTATGTGATATCTTGCCACTACCAATTAAAACTTCTTCTCCTGTCGTTGATAATATGCCATCAAGTTGATTAATATAGTCTTTCATTCTCATAGATTTGTTTTTCATAGCTTGTATTTCAGCAAAATCAAAATAACCTGAAACTAAATTATTTAAAATTTTTAGTTCTTCTTCTGTAAGATAATTTTTTGCAACTTTTACGTCATTTAATGTAGGTAATTCTCCTTTAAATGTGGTAAGTCCCATCAAGTCTTTTTCAGCATCAGCTCTATTATAAATAATTTCTGCCGCTGTATGTCCGTGTGTCGCATAATGAAATTTGTTTTGAACTATCTTAAAAAAAAGTATACTTTCTTCACTTTTAGGATTATAATCGATACTTGTAGCATATAAATCTAGCACTTGTCTATACATAGCTTTTTCAGATGAGCGAATATCACGAATTCTATCAAGTAATTCCTTAAAATAATTTCCTCCACCTAAATTTTTCAATCTTTCATCATCAATGGTAAATCCTTTGATAATATACTCCTTTAATCGCTCAGTTGCCCACATACGAAACTTTGTAGCAATTTTAGACCTAACTCTATAACCAACTGAAATTATAACATCTAAATTATAATATTCTATTTGTCTTTCGATTTCTCTATTTCCCTCGATTTGAACTGTTGCATATTTTGCAACAGTTGAATTTCGTTCTAATTCCTCATCTTCATATATGTTTTTTATATGCCTTGAAATAGTGGACTTGTTTTTTTGGAATAGTTCTGCCATTTGATCAAGACTTAACCAAACTGTTTCATCAACCATTTTGACATCAATTTTGCCTAAACCCTCATCAATGTTGTAAATAATGATTTCTCCTTTAAATTTATTATCCATATAATTTACTCCGTATCTCCATAGTTATCGTCAAAAGAAAATACATTATTAGACGTACAAGCAAGTACCTTAAATATTTTATCTAAGTTTTTCATTGGAATAATTCAACACCTTTGTTTCTTACAAATAAACATTCATATTTTACTCGATTTGAACTGTTGTATATTTTGCAACAGTTGAATAATGATGCCATTAGCATTCCACCTTTCAGAAATACCCCAATCAATCAAAAATCTGATATCCTGAACTATCAATTTTTAATATACAATCCCATTTCCCATGATTAACCATACTTTCCCTAAAAGTTGCTCTGGTAAATAGAGCTCCTTCAACGACATACGTCAATCCAGAAGAATCATTCATAATATTTAATTCTCCATTATCCTCCATATATTTTTCGTCAATATTTCCAGATCTAATATCTTGCTTTGTTAGTTCTACTTCATTACCATCGAAATCATAGCTCTGATTAGAAAATTCATATAACTTAACTTCATTTCCGATTTTTAAATCAATATAGTAAATACAATTTGAATTTTTTCCATCTTTTGAAGATCCAGAATAATATAATCTATCCTTGTATTTACAGTAATAGTCTCCGCCCTTTTGAATAACACTGAGGTTTCCTTCCTTGTCAATCATACAGTACTCACCTTCGTCGGGCTTCCAAAAATATATCCCATTATCGTCAACAAAGACGTAGGCGGTATAAGCCTCAATTATCTTTTTCAATTCAGAGTTTCTAAGGTCAAAAGAATATAAATTTTGAACATCACTGCAATATATTACGCCGTTATAATAAGCCTCCAAATGCATTCCTGAAACCAAAAGTTCTAAATTACTACCATCTAGATTAGCCCTATAGATAAGAGGTTTGTTTTTTTCATCCCTAAGCCCCATATACATATAGTTTTCTGTAACACGCAAGGTAGAACAATATGAATCAATAAGCTTTTCTCGCCCTGTCCCATCGGTTTTTACCCTATATACATTGAAGTTATCCCTGTAATTAGCGTAGTATATATAGTCATCTAGTACGTTGATTTCAGTAGCCACATCTTCGCAGATTTTAGTTTTTTCACTGCCATCCATTTTAGCCTTATACAAAAACCAGTTATCCAGTTCACTTCTAAAATAAACATTTCCCTTGCCATCTCCCGCAACAAGTCCAACTTCACCAGAATTAAAACCGAGCCTTTCATTAGCATAGTCTATACTGTCTTTTTGGGAATCTTCTTTGGTTTTATCATCTTTTTCTGTATTTTCTATACTTGTTTCTGAACTTCCTTGTTCTCTATTATCAGACACTTCATTAGAACAAGAGGTCAAAGCTATAAGAACAATCAATAAAATAATGAGAAAACTTATTTTTTTCATTTTAAAAGCCTCCTTTTTTACATTAGAAAAATCTTGTTTTAAAAAAAATAACTCTCCCTGCACTTATTCTCCTCGCCTTTCTATTGTGTAAACCCACTGCCTAATATCAGGTGATGAAAGGATGAGGACAATAGCAAGTGAAATACCACCGCGAATTAGGTCAAAAAATCCAAGATCAGAGTAGGTAAATAAGGTAAAAATTTCAACGGTACATGAAAGTGATGAAATAATTAAAAAGATTAAACGGCTCCATTTGAATTTTTTAACCGTCAAAACATAGAGTAACAAACTAATCAATCCATCAATAAGGAAGGCAAATAAAACAACTTGCCCAGAAAAAACATCATCGCTATAAAAAGAACTTGAAATAAATAATAATGATACCAAACCTACTACTGCTAAAATCAATTTAAAAATAATAAACCCCCCAATAAAGAGTAATGATCTAGGCGGTAGTTCCTTGTTTAAAGAATCATTTTTTTTAGGAGTTTCTGATGTATCTTCCTGTGAAAGTTTTATATTTTTATCATAAGCCCTTTTAGCTGCGCCATAAAGATTAACAATCGGCATATTTCCATCAGTTTCAATAGAATCTCCCCCACCATTTTCATCACAGTAAGGAATTACAAACTCTTCAATTACATCAACGGTAATATCATTATCAATATAAAGCATTGATTCAATAATATAATCACGTTCTTTGTCTATCTTTTTGTCGATTCTATGTGTAACTTGTAAGGTAGCTGCAGATAAGCCAATACCACTATCATAGGTTCCTGCCGCTAGCCATTCCACCCTCTTACCACCAGGAAGATTCCAACCTTCAGGAACCCTCCAAAAACGAACGTGATGACGGCTTGAAGCGCTTCCGTCGACTTCCATTTGATAGGCAAAGTCTTGTTTTTTATCGAACAAGTAAAGACTCGATACCGGTGCAGCCGGATATGGTTTGTGTTTAAGTGTTGAAAGAACAATCCCTAATGATGAACGTAAAGTAATAGGGTCTGCCTTCGTCCAACCAGCTTGAACCATGGCTGAATGTATATCCTCTTCACTTCCTAAAATCCCCAAATTAACTGGATCACCTAAGATGCCATCTCCGGTTTTAGTTCTAGATAGGAAGTAATCAGGTAGGTACATATTTGCAAAAAAACTATGTAGTCTAGGAAAAGCAATATAGGTCAATATAAGCCAAAAGGTAATAAATACGAAAATACTTGACACCTCTAATTGAAGCGACGAGAGCAATAGTAGCACCGCATACGCAAAGACTAACATAAACCCATAAACGGTTAAGATTCTATCAGTTGCTATATAGATTCTAGACTTTTTTTTCTTTTGTGATTTTACAAAATGATATACCGGTTTTTCAGCTGGAATTTCGTATTTATTCATTTATTTTGTCCCCCATACTAATATTTTATGAAATAATTGTACCATATATTTTATTTTGAATAAATTACGTTCCCAAACTTTTTCCCAGACAAAAAAATCCCAGTCTTATTGGGCGGCAAATTGCTTAAAACACACGAAATAGTTAAAACTCCTGATGGAAGGGTGTTGGATGGGGAGGTTTATCATATCGAGATATAATTACTAAGAACCTTTCAATTTCACTTTTAAATTTCTTCAAATATAAAGGTTGAATTAAATACATAAGTACAAGGCACAACCAGCTGATTGTTCTTAACCCTAAAGGGAATACCGTTTGACTTAAATAGCTCTTTGACGACATTTATATCCTTAACCCCAAAGTATGCAGCAGCGATAAAAGGATCTGTATCGACCTTTATTTCTGGAAATTCTTCTTTGAGAGAATCCTTTGAGATAAAGCTTATCCTAGATTTGTTCTTCAATGTGCAAACATACTCATTCCCCTTCTTTTCAAAAGTTTCTGAAAGTGAATCTTCATACTTTTTTGCCGCCTCTTCAAGGTTTTCTACAGCAACTAAAACATTGGAAAGCATAAGGGTCCCATTAGGGTGATCGAGCAAGTCTTCCTGCCATGTAATATCTGGGGTAAGGTGTTGAGTTCCAGACACGCTAATAGGATAACTTATAGGATTAGGGTAAACCATAATAGAAAATCTTGCATCCTGCTTACCCTTTGATTTAGAAGTAAATACTCGCCTGAATCCCATAGGTCCAAAGGGTTTTTTGCCCTCATTTTTAAGCCTTAACGCTTCATCTTTTGCATTTGTCAATTCAACTCCAAATTTTATTAGCCTTTCATTTCTTTCTTTCAATATTTTTTTGTATCCACCTGTTATAAGGAATTTATTGTATATTGAAATCAACTCAAGATAACCACCGTTTTTAAAGTGTGCGGCAATAGATCCTGTTCCCCCCTTAAGAAAAAACCTACCTATTTTTACGCCTTGACGTCCAAGCGGATACAGTTGAAACCCCATTTTTTCAAGTTTTAAGAAGTTATCTTTATTTGCGTGACAAATAACAGCGATATTATCAAGACCTTTTATATATTCAGACATATTCCCTCCTATACAGTATGCGTGTGCTATGAAGGTATCAATTACAATCATCTACAAATTAAATAATAGCTTTTTCCAACCTGCAAAATAAAACTCTTCCATTTTTCTCCAATAGATCAATCCCTTATCTCTTGGAATATCATTTTCTATAATACTAATTAAACTTTTAATCGTAATATCAATCAAAATATGGACGAGCATATCATCGGGGTCATAATAGAGAGCTTTAGCCTCTCTCATATTTTCTATATACCTAAGGGTGCTCTTTTTTTCTAAATTTGCTAAATCGCTAAAAAAATCTTGGTATTTAGTGCCCTTGCTATTTAAAGCAATTAATCTAAAGACATCCATATTGTCGTAGATATAGTTAACCCAAGAATCATCTTGAGCTGGGCCTTCATTATTTGCGTAATCAACCTGGCTACTTAAGTCTTGACTTAGAGCCTCCTCTTGCATCTTTTTCATATACTGGTACAAATTTTCTGCAGGTCCCTTTACCAACGCTGTAAAAATATCCTCTTTATTTTTAAAATAAGGATACAAGGCGCCCTTGGTTAAACCCAGGTTTTTGGCAATCGTTCTTAGAGATGCCCCCTGATAACCGTGCTCTAGAAATTCTTTTTTTGCTGATTCTAATATTTTGTTTTTTACTTCATCTTTTTTTATCTGCACTTTATTAAATCCTTTTGTATCTAAATACATTTGAAAACTAAACACCACTCAATAAATACCAGTGGTATTTATTATAAGTCACTTGAAGACATTTGTCAATTAATCTTTAAAACTTACAAATTATAATCTTTCTATCTTTCTATTCCATTCCTCTCTTAGAATGCCGTAGCTAACAGAATCATAATATTTACCGCCTACTATCCTAGCCTTCCTAAAACAAGCTTCCCGTTTTAACCCGAGCTTTTCTGAAACTGCAATCATCCCAAAATTTCCAGACCAAGTGGTCAATCCTATCCTTACTATCTCGGGATGAAGGTCAAAAACATAATCAATCCACCTAGCAAGTACTTTAGTTCCGATTCCTTTTCCCCAGTTATTTTCTTCAAATATAACTATTCCAACCTCAATCCAGTTTGTTTCCTTTGATTTCCAATACCAAGAACAAGTACCTAAAATTTGTCCATCAGAACTAATCAACCTTATATTAGGTTTCACCTCTTCATTATTTTCCAGCTTCTTTTTTAGATTTTCTACATACTTTAAATGTTCTTCGAGAGTATCTTGCTTAAAATAGGGACCATTGAATTCGTTAAATTTTTTATCCGGGCGTGAAAGTTCGGCGTATTTATCTATATTTGATAAATCAATCTTTTTAAATTCTATATCCATAGTTTAATATTTTCTTTTTTATAAAATAGTTTGCACCAAAAACCGTGCTTGTAATCCTTCCTAAAATTAGCATCTCAAACAATTTATTGTCATAAAGACAAGCAATTAGCCATTTGCTTTAATGAAACTGATAAGATTTTGGCTAATTTAAGCCATGAACATCAGTTTTTTTACATCTATTCTTAATCTATTTACTCAATTTAGATAAATTGTTCGCAGTAGAACTTATGTCTTCTATTGCTGAATTTACTTCTTCTATGTTTGAAGCTTGATCTTTTAATAAATTATTTATTACACTTATTCTATCAGTAATATTGCCAATTGATTCATCCATACCACCAAGACTATTGGTTATTTTTTCAACTGCCTCTGTACTACTTATAGCTAATTTTCTAACCTCTTCTGCCACCACGGCAAAACCTTTTCCAGATTCTCCTGCTCTAGCTGCCTCTATACTGGCGTTTAGAGCTAATAGATTTGTCTGATTTGATATATCCATAATGAAATCTGTTATTTTGAGTGTTTCTTTGGTTCTCTCTTTACTGACTTCTGTAGCTTCTGTCATCACTTCTTGTTCTTTGAGTATCATAGAAGTTTTTTCCGTTGTGTCGCTGATGATTTTGCTAATTTCTGCTATGTTCACAGCTAAGCCTTTAATCATATTATTTAACTTTATATCTAGTTCTTCTTTTTGCTTTCTTATGGTAATATCTTCAACTGCCCCAGCGACAAGAATAGGAATGCCCCCATTTCCCCTTATGGTTTCACCCTTTACTCTTACCCAAATATTAGATCCATCTTTTTTCACCATTTTGTATTCTAAATCATAAGGCGATTTCCCAGTTAAATCCATAAGGTGTTTCCCGAAAACATCTACAACCATTTGTGCATCATCAGGGTGTATGCTGTTTGCCCAAGAACTAAATAGGTTTGGGAAATCTTTTTCGTCTTGGTAACCTAGTAGTTTTCTTAATTGGTTTGAGTACCAGAGCTCATTTTCAGGGTTCATTGGATTTCCTTCTATTACTTTCATATTCCAAGAACCTTCTGTTAATATTGAATCAATAAGCTCATATCTATTAATAGTATTCTCGAGTTCTATATCTTTCTTTACCCTGTCATCAATATCTATAAATACACCAAGAAATTCTGTGGGTCTACCATCCTCATCTCTTATAGTACGGCCTGCGGCTCTAAACCATCTATACGAATTATCTTTTAATTTAAACCTATAATTTACATCGTAAGGAGTTTTTCCTTTAAAATCTGAAAGACAAGCTCTAAAAGAATTAAGAGTGTTTTCAGCATCATCAGGATGTAACCTATCAGACCATGAAGAAAGAACACTTGGAAAGTCACGCTCATTATTAAAACCTATCATCTTTCTAAAATCATCAGACCATATTGCTCTTGTTACATTTAAGTTTTTATCTATTTTCATCTGCCATAACCCAGATGAAACGGCCTCATTTATTATCTTGACTTTTAAGTCTTTATTCTGATTTTCTGTTTTAAGATTACCTATAATTGTGTTTATTAAATCAGCAAGTTCTTTTTCATCGCCAGTAAGTGTAGTAGCATCTATAAGCGATGCAGTTTCAGTTTCAACATAACTCTCAACATTAGATTCCAAAAGCCTTTTCAATTTCCCATAAAGATTTGTGGTTTTATTTTTAAACAAGCTGTTCCCCTCCTTTTTAAATACAAAAAATATGTACTATTACGGAAAATTATACCTAAAACTTTTTCTTTTAGCAAGGAAACTTTTATCTATCTTCATATTTAGGCTCTAAAATAATCAAATTATATCGATATTATATTCAATCCTTTTTTTCATATTAAAACTACTCTACATTAAAAACTAAAATTGTTTTGAGCTTATCAACTTCAGTTTTTCTTGCATCATTTAAGTATATTTCTCTATGAAACTTATTTTTTCTAGCATAAGCATTTTCTTTTGTGAATTTTTCCATTTCTTCAAATGTCTCTGGCTCATTATCATAAGACCCTTTATGTAGAGCAACACAAACTTTATTTTCTTTATAATTTATCAGTTCAACTTCAATTATTTTTTCATTTCCCTTTTTCTTATCAGCCAGATTTTTGGCTTTTTCTAAAATGCTACCTGTAACAAATTCAGGAACAGCAATCATCAAAGTATATTTCAAATTGTCTTTATCCCCACCATAAGCTCCGCTTATGGTATCCCACTCTCCCTCTAAAGGTGGAACTACAAAGTTATAAAAACCTTCAATTTCAAAGTCATTTTTGTAACTCATGCTAAGAGTATAGGCTACAGCATATAATGCTTCTACACATCTTGCAAAATCGTCATTATTGGGATTACCCTCCCCCTTTATCGCTATATAGTTTATAGCTGGTATATCTACTATATTTACCTTACTCGCCTTATATAGGCTCTTTAATTCTTTTTTTATATCGTATTTAGAACTTCCCATATTGTACCTCCTCATTAATTTAACTTATAGGTATTTGCTAGCTTCTCTTATACTTAATTTTGACATTTTTTCTCTGTTACTATTTATGAAATTTCTAACCCAATCTGGATTTGTCTTGGAATAATCTCTCAGACTCCATCCAATTGCCTTATTTATAAAGAACTCTTCACTTTCTAAATTGTTAAGAAGTATCTTCTCAAGTAAAGATATATTTGTATTTTCTTTTCTAAGTAGCTGATGGTCTATAGCTAATCTTCTAAGCCATATATCATCATTTTTTGACCATTCTATCATCAGATTATTAATTCTACTATCTACAAGTCCTATATTTCCAATAAGTCTATCAAATCGATCAATAGTATCCCACCACTGTTTTAATTTTATATACTTAAGAATTATAAAAACGTCATCATAAGAAAGCATATTTTTCTTTGCTATTAAATAGTCGATTGCCAAGTATTGAAATTCTCTATGCTCATCTTCATAGCAGATATTTATAAAATCCCAATCTATTTCTTTTGTTCTTTTTTCTCCCTTTAAAAATTCTCTAAAAAGTTTTTTTCTTAATGGAGTCTTAACACCATAGAAAATAAATTTATTTTTCATATACTTTGCCATATGAAATGCATTTTCAACGTCAGCATTTTCTTCAAATATTTTTTTAGTTTCTAAGTATTTTTCCATGAATAAACTCCTGATATATTGACTATAACTTTAAAATTGATTGCGATGTTAGTTCATTTAAACAGTTTAATGCTTTTTCTGATAAATTTGACTGTACAAAAATATGATCATGATAATACGCTGCTACTACATTAGCACTGATATTGTAATCTTTTAATTTACTTGCAACCGCAGCAGTTAATCCTACAGCATCAAGACTTGAGTGTATTTTTAAAGTGATTTTTTTAAATACACCATCAAATTTTAAGCAATTAGAAATTGCCGTGTTTTTTTCGACTATGAGCGTTAATCCTTCCTCTTCCATAAATGTACACAAAGGATTCAATAAAATTATTTCATCTATTTTTTTGTTTGTAGTGACAAATACATATTCCTGTTCACATAATATTGGATTCATATTCTCCAGTAACTTTTTAATATCTTTTTCTCCTGTCATATGCTTTCTCCTCAAAATCAATAGAACTCACCCTATAACGTTTTAGATATATTTTTTAATTTTTATTATATAAATCAAAAATAGTCATCTGAGTAGAAATATTATTACTTTCATACTGATCCAAATAATTAAATATCTCATCGTTATCATGAACAATATTATTGTCACTACAAATTTTATGAAAAATCTTCATAAGTCTACGATGGTTTCTACTGGTTACTATATAGCTATTCCCATAAACTTTAATATATTTTTCTTTTAAACCAGGAAATAAATCATCTAAGTTCTTATAAAAATATTCTCTATTGCCATCCCTTAAAGTTAAACCCATTCCATAACACATTACTCCATATACATTTGTTTCTATACAGTAATCAAGTATGCCTTTAATGTTTTCTTCCGTGTCATTTATAAAGGGTAAAATAGGCGAAAGCCATACCACGGTTGGCACTCCAAGTTCATTTAACTTTTTTAAAACTTCAACTCTTTTACTTGTTACGCAAACATTTTTTTCAAGTTTCTTGGACAAATAATCGTCATAAGTCGTCAAAGTCATCTCAACAACACATTTAGTTTCATCATTAATTTTTTTAATAATATCTAAATCTCTTAAAATTAAATCAGATTTTGTTTGAATGCTTATACCAAAGTCATATTTATCTATTAGTTCTAATGCTTTTCTTGTATATTGTAATTCCTTTTCTATCGGAATGTATGGATCAGACATAGCCCCAAAATGTATCATACATTTTTTTCTTTTTCTGGATAACCTTTCTTCCAATAATTCAATAGAATTTTCTTTAACTTCAATATCCTCAAATTGATGATTCATCTGATAACAATTACTCCTAGAATCACAATAGATACAATTATGAGTACAGCCACGATATATATTCATAGTATTGTTAGGAGATAATATAGTCTTTGCTTTTATAAAGTGCATAACTTATCCTTGGCAACCTATTTTTTACCCGCATTATTTAATTCGATTTTTTTCCACTTTCTGATCTTTGTTCTAAATGTTCCAAATGGAGAAACTGTGTTTACATGAATGAACTTGTAAGCTTCCCATACTGCTGACTTTGTTGATTTATCCGCCCACTCTCTCATATGGGGTTTAAAAAGTTCGTCTTCAGTCATAGAATCTATCATCTTATATATATTATTTATATTATTATCAAGCATGGCTGTCAAATCTTTTAGTGAATTACTGGCATAGGTATTGGTAAACCACTCATATAGCTTGTTAAGTTCATTCCACTTGAAATCGTTAGATGGAGTATTAAAATCTACACCATTTTTTTCATCTTCTTCCCATTTCAAAACTAAGGTAGTCCAACCAACCTGATAAGCCAAATTTTCAGCAGGTGTTCTATCTACTTCTTCACACCTTTTATCTTTAAGATTTTCTGGGATATTGTCAAACTCCGCAATATATTTTTCATAGGTTTTTTTTATTTCATTTTTTAATTCTTCTTTGTTATTATAAGTCCTCATATAAATAACCATCCTTTCAGTTTTTGTAGTTCATTTTTATAAAAAGCGCTCACGGATTTATTATATAATAATAAACCTGACACCTAAAGTCAGGTTCTATGTTTTTTTGCCATTTTATCCAAGATAGTTTCTAATTTTATTTTAGCTTACTCTAGTTCTGAAATCTCTACAAGTAAAACCCCTTTATTTTCTACAATCTTACCATATAATGGTTAGATTATTGACTCTATTCTATTACTTCTTCCTAGTAATCCACCCCATGTAAATAGAGGACTGATAAAATCGAAGTGGAATTTCAAATCCTGCCTCTTGAAGTAACTCAGATAGTCGCTCTTCAGAAACAGTGCATAGTTCATTTTTTATTCTATTTATCCGCCTGTTAATTTCAGTTTTATCAAGTTTATCAGGTAACATAAGCCTAAATTCCTCTAGATTTTCGGATAGTTGTTTTTTATTGCCCGTTATATCTAACATGATAAGTTTAGCATCTTTCTTTAATTTACTTGCGATTTCTCTTAATAGATCAAGTTTTTCTCCATTATCTTGAAAAAAATGTAAAACCAAAATAAGAGTAGCTGCGCTATATTTTGAACTTACATTAGATAAGGTTCCTTCAATTAAATCTACGTTTTCGCACCCCTTAAACCTATCTGTAGCTTGGCAAATCATTTCGGGTGAAGGATCGACACCCGTTATTTTCCAGCTCTCAGGAGCCTTGATAAACCTTTCTATCTCGTTACCAGTTCCACAACCTACTACTAATAATTTCTTATCTCCTATTTCTTTTAATAGCTTAGGTAAGCAATCTAAAAAATAATGGTAGTTAGGTATCCATATTTTTACAAAATTCTCGTAATTAGATGCTCGCTCGTTTTCAAATACTTCTATTTTATTCATATATCTTATACTTTCTTTTTTACATATTTATTTCACCACTTGACCAGCTATTAGCTTGAGAATAAATCGCTAATACAATAGCCTATTATTCTATAGCCAAATTACATTATTAATCATATCTTGACTTGTAGCCTTTTCAGTTGGTATTTCTATACGTCGGTTATGTTAATCTTCCCGATTTCTTAATTATGTTTTTCTCACTCTATTTCTTACTACAAAATACTATATAATAGACTTTATCCTTATTTTTTTTCAAAAAACTCTTTCATATTTGAAAATTGTTCGAAGTTAGGATCCTTTTTAGCATTCTCGTGTATAAGCCTCATTCCTTCTTCGCCCTCATCAACAATCATTCCCTCATCGCTCATCAAGGTCATTTTGCCAGTCTTTTCTTCAATATCTGTAAAACCCGCTTTTTTAAGCAAATTTATCCAATCAAACTCTTTTAAAGGAACAGCTGGAACATTTATTATTTTCCTCATAACACTAATAATTACCTTTGGGACTTTCCTTAATATATTTATATCATGAGTTAGTAAAACCCCTCCTTTTTTTAAAACCCTATAATATTCATTAAGCGCTTTCTCTTTGTCCTTATTACTTAGCATTGTAAGCATCGCTTCATTTATAACTATATCAAAGGTCTCATCTTCAAAGGGTAGGCTCCTGGCATCTGCCTTTAATAGGTTTATTTTGTCTTCTAGATTCGCAGCTTTGATATTTTCTTTAGCCTTTTCAAGAGCTTCATCACTCATATCTACACCTGTTATACTGCAACCGTATTTATTAGCAACCTCAATTAGAGTTGTCCCCATATTGCAGGCAACTTCTAACACCTTTTTCTCGGAATTAAACTCTCCCTTTTCAATAAGCCAATTGGTAGCTTTTACTCCACCTGGTCTTAGTCTCTTCTTTCCTAATCTAGCTAACAACTCGTGTCCTGGAATCCTTTGCATATCAGCCTCCTATTCTCTAACTTTAAATGATTTAGAAAATTTTTTAATATCTATGTTAATCTCGGACAAGATATTAACCTTCATATCAAAATAATTCTAAATTGAAAAGCTTGTTTTAAAACGCATATTCCTTACTTTTTATTGACTAAAATCGCTACCATAAATATTATAAAAACCTTTTCTTTTTAAAGAAAGTTAAATAAATTCACTCTTATTTATTTAACACCTCATTGCCTTTCAAATACCCTGTTTGAGAACTATAATTTATAATATTAATTAAACATCTTTCATGTTAAGAGAAATTCTGTTTCTCTTTAAATCAACTTCCTCTACTTTGACAGTTACAATGTCGCCAACCTTTAACACTTCAGATGGGTGCTTAAGAAATTTATCGCATATCTTAGATATGTGAACGAGTCCATCTTGGTGAACACCAATATCTACAAAAACGCCAAAGTCAACTACATTTCTTACCGTGCCTTCAAGAATAGTTCCAGTTACAAGATCTTCTGGGTTTAGAAGTTCGCTTCTAAGCGTAATGCCCTTTAGGCTCTCCCTTGGGTCTCTCCCTGGTTTCTTAAGCTCTTTTACAATGTCCTTAAGTGTCATTAAACCTATTCCCGCTTCATGAGCAACTTTACTTTCACCGTATTCCTTTATCCTCTTATCTATGTCGCTAAAATTCACTTGCCCTTTTTTATCGTACCTGCAAAGTGAGATAATCTTATTTGTAGCCTTGTAAGATTCAGGGTGGACTGCGGTATTATCTAAAAACTCTTTAGAACCCTCAACCCTTATAAAGCCCGCACACTGCTCAAATGTCTTATTGCCAAGTTTTGGAACTTTAAGTAATTCTTTTCTAGAGTTAAAACCTCCTACTTCTTCTCTATATGCAACTATCTTTTTAGATAGCGTTGGTCCAATACCTGCTATATATGAGAGTAAAGGCGCAGAAGCCGTATTTGCATCAACGCCAACAGAGTTAACACTGTCCTCCACAACTGCACTTAAGACCTGTGATAATCTCTTCTGTGGCATATCGTGTTGATACTGACCAACCCCGATAGATTTAGGGTCTATCTTAACTAATTCTGCAAGTGGGTCCTGTAGTCTTCTTGCAATTGATACCGCGCTTCTAAGCGATACATCGAGTTTAGGAAACTCCTCTGCGCCAAGTACAGACGCTGAATATACTGAAGCCCCCGCCTCATTTACCACAGCATATCTTATATTAGTATCTAACTTTTTAATTAGGTCAGACACAAATATTTCTGACTCTTTTGATGCGGTCCCATTTCCTATTGCAACAACTGTAACACCATGTTTTTTTATTAAACCGGTTAAATTCTTTTCAGCTTCAGCAATCTTTTTCTGCGGTGGTGTTGGATATACAACTGTTGTATCAAGTAGTTTTCCCATAGAGTCAACCACAGCTATTTTACAACCCGTCCTATATGCTGGGTCGAACCCCATAACAACTTCTCCCTTTAGTGGTGGTTGCATAAGGAGTGGTTTTAAGTTGAGACCAAATACACTTATCGCCTGTTCAGATGCGTCTTCAAATAGTTTGTTGAATGCTTCGTTCTCAAGTGAAGGGAATATAAGTCTACTGTAGGAATCCTTTGCAGCATTTTTTATAAATTCAGAAGCCTTAGTATTATTTATGGCACCTATTGTTCTGTATATTAAGTCAAGCGCCTTCTCTTCATCAACTGCAATCGATGCCTTTAGAACGCCTTCTTTTTCTCCCCTATTTATTGCAAGCACTCTGTGAGGCACAACGTCCTTTATCTTCTGAGAAAACTCACTATACAGAGCATATGTCCCTTCTTTGTCATCAGATCTAGATTCAAGAAAACCTGTATCCTTAATAAATTTTCTAAGCGCTCCTCTAACATCAGCATTATCAGATACCATCTCCGCAATTATATCTGAAGCTCCTTGGAGTGCCTCCTCTACGGTATTAACCTCGAGTTCAGGATTGATAAACCCAGTAGCTTCCCTCTCAGGGTCAAGGTTATTTTCTTGTAGGTATATCTTAAGCGCAAGTGGCTCAAGGCCTTTTTTCTTAGCCTTCTGAGCCCTTGTATTTCTCTTTTTCTTATATGGCATATATAGGTCTTCGAGTTCAGACAGAGTCTTAGCCTTATTTATCGATTTTAATAAGCCTATAGTCATCGCCTCCTGAGACTCAATAGATGATATAATTTCACTCCTTCTCTTCTCCAAATTCCTGTAAGAAGTAAGTTTACTATCAATATTTCTTAACTCAAGGTCAGTCAGTGCACCAGTTACTTCTTTACGATACCTAGCGATAAAGGGAAGCGTATTTCCTTCATCGATCAATCTAACTGCTGCACCAACTCTTTTTTCTAAAATCTCAAGTTCTTTAGCTATTTTTTTTATTATATCCATTTCATTCTCCGTTTTATTTAAGATAGATAAACTATAACAAAATTCAAGGTTTCGGGCAAATAAAAAGAGAACTATCAGCTAGCTCTCTTAATAACATTACATAAGTTATATATAAGAGAAGGTGGCTTTTGTATAAAGGGTATATCTAAGCCTTATCAATTAATTAAAATAATCATTTCTGGCAATTAATTTCCTAATTCTGAAGTAAATGCACCATTAACATTTCTAAAATGAACATACAACAATGATTTTAAAAGTGGCGCAATTACTATAATGAACATACAACAATGATTTTAAAAGTGGCGCAATTACTATGAGGATTAATACTCCGTTAATGCTTTTAAAAACTTTTAGCAAAAACCTTCTAAGAAAAAGGCTGTCACCTTAAATCTTTTTATCTTATGCAACAGCCCCTTTTCTCATAAACTACTGTCTTACTTTTTTATATCCATTCTCCACTGTGAGTGTACCTTTTTGCCAATTAAAGTAATAGCCATAACTGGACATTCGTTTATACATCGATAACACATCGTACATTTGCCTTTTGGTGTGGATACACCATCTTTTAAATATAGATTTTTCATAGGACAAATTGAAATACATTTTCCACAAGCAATACAGCTATCTTTATCTATTGTTAACTTATCTGAATAATCAAGAACCATGTGTTGAAACCACAGTCTTTGACCAAATAAACCAATCAAATGAGATGATAAACTTAGACCATCTTGCGTAGGATTTCCATTTTTAAAACTTAATATGGATTCTCTAATTTTTTGTTCAGCATCATGAATTAGCCTATAATTTTGTGCTGGCGTTTTCTTTAAGAGCTTAACATCTGCAATGCAATCAGGCATTTTAAGGTGTAATCCACCAATAATATTTGCACCATATTTTCTAAGAATTCTAGCTGCACAACCACAGCCATCGCCACTAAATAAGGCCATTGTACAAATAATAAATACATCTTTATGTTCAAAAAGAGCTTTGTTTTTCTCAAGAAAATCAAGAAAGATTTTTGGAAGATTACTATAGTAAATAGGGTAACCCAAAACAATAAATGATTCTTCTTTTAGTTTTTCTTTAAGTGACGAATTTTCAATAGAAATACAGCTTGCCTTTTCATCAAGGAGTCTTAGAAAATATTCCACACAATACTTAGTATTTCCTGTTCCACTAAAGTATACGCCTAACATATCTGATCTCCGTTATATCAGCATAAACAAATCATAGTCTTGTTTTTCATTGCTTGTATTTCCGCAAAATCAAAATAAACTGATACTAAATCATTTAAAATCTTTATCAATTTATTCACTCAATATTTCCATTATTCCAACTCTTATTTTCCAAGTGTTCATTTAGTCCAGAACCCTTTAAAAGCAAAACTTCTTGTTTTATCTGTACTAAGTAATTCATTTAATTATAACTCATTTTTAAACTTTTTTCTTCGTCCCAGTATCAGTTACAATTCCCATTACAAATACCTTTAGTGCATCTATCTCTTGTGTAGAAAAATCCATATCATTTGTCCTCTTTGTTTTCTTCTTCTTTTTTTCAATTTTATTTAGTGATTTCACGATAAAGTTCTTATATGTTTTGCTGTCCTTTGTACACTCTTTAAAATAGCCAAAGCCGTTAATAAAATCGCCTTTTTCAAAGTCCTTTACGATTTCAATCCTATCTCCGTAGACTGAACAATTCGTATACTCTTTATCTTTGCGGTATTTCTTTACTAGAGAAAAATTAGCAATCTTAACTTTCTCATCATCTTTCATAGATGTGCTAAACTTTACATCGCCTACAAGGTTAACGTTTATGTTTATCATTTCTTTCTTCAATTTAATCCTCCTTAAAATAAAAAAGACGGATAGATTTATCCTCCGTCATCGCTATTACTACTATTAAGTTTTTAATTTTTCCAATCTTATCTAGTTGGACTTCTTATCCTTGTCATAATTCCTCCTTGTTTTTGAGCATAAAAAAACAGCAAATCTTTTAAGACTTACTGTTAATAACTAAATTATATTATTATCTTACTTACTCATTATCATCAAAAACTTTTAATC
>PDWI01001358.1_pt1 | contig 39468 bp, 40 predicted proteins | sample 1430891 | NCBI WGS metagenome assembly PDWI01 (sample SAMN01162508, study PRJNA174530) | Oral metagenome, whole genome shotgun sequencing project. | biome: Marine environment; feature: Marine mammal; material: Swab sample of the gingival sulcus; isolation source: swab sample of gingival sulcus... | reverse complement strand
CAATCGCAAGTTTAGAAAACAGTATTTATCAGCACGCTGGCCTAGATAGTGGTAGTCTAGCGCAAGCAGTGGCAGAACACAACAGTTTTGAAGAAGACAGTGTAGTAGTAAGTTTAGAAAACAGTATTTATCAGCACGCTGGCCTAGATGGTGGTAGTCTAGCGCTGGCTGTGGCAGAACACAATAGTTTTGCAGAAGACAGTGTAGTAGTAAGTTTAGAAAACAGTATTTATCAGCACGCTGGCCTAGATAGTGGTAGTCTAACGCTGGCTGTGGCAGAGCACAATAGTTTTGCAGAAGACAGTGTAGTAGTAAGTTTAGAAAACAGTATTTATCAGCACGCTGGCCTAGATAGTGGTAGTCTAGCGCTGGCTGTGGCAGAACACAATAGTTTTGCAGAAGACAATGTAGTAGTAAGTTTAGAAAACAGTATTTATCAGCACGCTGGCCTAGATAGTGGTAGTCTAGCGCTGGCTGTGGCAGAGCACAATAGCTTTACAGAAAGCAATGTAGTAGTCGCAAGCTTAGAACATGGCAGTTCAGAAAAAACAATTGTCGTTCAACGCGGTAACTTAGAATGGGCAAGTCTAGGAAATGTCCGTTTAGAGCAAGCCAGACTGGAGAATGAAAATCTAGAACACGTCAATTTAGGAAATGGCGAGGTAGGATATGAACAATTTAGCTAAAAAATTTATTGTCATTTTATTGAGTAGCATGTTGATTTTTAACACAGTGATATATGCTGCTGCAGATGACGAAACAGATGATCAAGGAAATCAAACATCTAAAGAACAGTCAACTGAAAAAAAGAAAGATGATAAAGCAGAACAAGAAAAAGCAAAAGAAAAAGCAAAATCACAGGCTGAGGCTGATGGTGAAAAATTTGGCCAAATTGATGGTGCGTTAGCGGGTAAAAAAGACTATGTCAACGGCCATAAAAGCGATTATCAGAAGGCGATGCCAAAAGGCAACAAGTTGATTGATAAATTTGATCTCAAGACCTATTCTGCCAACGAAAGATTAGAGTTTATTGCGGCGTATCGCGAGGCATTTAAAGAGTCTTATCGCAAGGCAATCAGCGAACAATTACTTGAACAGTATTTTTCGCCAGCCAAACGCGGCGAAGAAAATGGTGAAAAGCTCGGCGCTGCCGAAGGCGTAGCAAGTGCCAATGTCGATTTACTCAACAACGATAAAAGCGATTGGCTACTGGCCTATAATAATTTTCTGGCCGAAGGCAGTTTAATGACGCGCTATCAATTAAAATTACAAGAAGCAAGCTACAGCGAATCATTTGTAATTGCCTTTAAGGCAAGTTTTAAGAAGAATTATCGCGACCATTACGATACGTACAGAGCTGAACAAGACCTCAACAATACAACTTATCACTTAGCGCGCTACAACGAAGATAATATTATCTACGATAAGATGATATCGCAGGTCAGCAATGGCAGTGTAGAAGCTGGCAGTCTGCCAACAGCCAGATTGAGTATTGAACGCGGTACGGTTTACCAAGACACCTATCTTTCTTTACAGCGCACTAAAAACGTGACACTAGTCGAAAATACGACTTATGATGCGGTATCGGGCATTTATCAGATTTCGGTTCAAAAAGACCGCGATGGCATTAAGCTCTATAAGCCATTAAAGTTGAGTTTTGTCTATAATGACAATCCGAACATTGGCGTTTATCAATGGGTTCACAACCACTGGCAGTATGTAAAGACAGTGCATGATAAATTTGGTGTTACTGTCGAAATTCCTGCTGGCATCTACCACGGCGGCAAGTATGCGCTATTTATCGACAATAGCTTTAAAGTGCCAACTGATTCAGTTTATAGTTGGGCTTACCGCGATATTGTCTTGGCGTTAAAGCGCAACTACATTGCCAGCACGCCGGCATTTAGACCAGATCAATCAATGACGCGCTACGAAATGGCAGATTTAATTTATCAGGTTATGCGCTATCGCATTAGGCCTAATGTTAAAGTTGTCAATATGACAGACCGCGCAAGCATAACAGGTAATCCGCTACCAGTTGATTACGCGCTGTCGATTAGCTATATGCAACTCGATGAAAACGGTGCATTTAATCCGTCGCAATATGTATCCTATATGGAATTTGCCGATATTATGCGTCGCTTGACCAAAAACGCGACATTCGACTATGGCGCGGTGGCATCAAAAATGTTTTATGAACGTTACGCAATGTCTGGTTACTTAAACGACAAAAACGGTAACCCGACACGAGCAGAGGTGGTATTTGCACTCAATGAATACATTCGTTAAAATTGCAATTACAATTGCATTCAGTTTATTTTCATATCTATTAACGCAATATTTTCTATCGAGCGATAGTGAATATTGCGCTGCCCAAAAAAAGTTCCAATTGTTGCCATTGGGACTTTTTTACGCGGCCGCGGCAGTCATTTTGTTTTATTTTCGACAAAATGTTGACACTGCTCAGTTTTTACTCGACAACTGCTTTGTCTTTATGTTGTTGTCAGTGGCAATTATTGATTTGTTAAGCCAGTATATTTACGACGCCATGTTATTGCTGTACAGCATTGGCAATTTGGTTTTAGTCATTTGGTTAAATGGCTTACATTTTAAAAATGGCTATGGCATTATTACAGGTGCGCTATTCTATGGTATAATATACCTAGTATCGCGGTTGATTTACCGGCGTGAAGCTTTTGGCTTGGGCGATGTGTTGTTTTTGGCAGCAATTGGCGTAGTCTTAGACGCAACATCGACATTTGCAGTTGGACTACTGGCATTTTATGTTGCGATTATGCACTTGTTGATACAATTGTTTATCAACCGTGCGTTGGGGCGGCAAGATGAATTGGCTTTTGCGCCGTCTATTGCGGTTGCCGGTTTGCTACTGTATTTTTTCAAAGCACCGCTATTACAAATTTATTTTAGTATTATCGGTTAAGTTGTGCACGCCTAACTCGCGTCAGTTTCGACTTTACCTGTGGTATGTTTTAAGGAGTTAGCAATGAAGTTAAATAATTATATGGAAACTGCGATCGATCACATTTTACCGACATTTTTAAAGGCGTTTCCCGACGTTTGTCAATGTGAAATGTGTTTAATGGATATCAAGGCAATTGCACTGAACAAGCTACCGCCGCGCTATGTTGTCACTGAAGCCGGTGCAACTTGGCGAAAGGTAGATGAAATGGATGTGCAACAAGAGGCCGATATTTTGAAAGCACTGGTCGATGGCATTGCCATTGTAAGGCGTTCGCCGCGCCATAAATGAGATAGCGCGAAAATCAAAAAATTGAATAATAACTAGATTTTTATACAAATGACTGGTATAATAAATTGTTAGCCAGATTATTCGCGCCAGCGCGCGAAAAATCTGGGTGTCGCTACAATTTTGGAGGTATAATATGATATCAGCAGGAGATTTTAGAAAAGGCGTTACGTTTGAAATGAATGGTGAACCGCATGTCGTTGAAGATTTTCAGCACGTTAAACCGGGCAAGGGTGCCGCATTTGTTAGAACTAAGTATAAAAACTTAATTAGTGGCGCCATTCGCGAAGAGGCATTTAATCCAAACGAGAAATTTCCGAAGGCCAGAATAGAAACCAAAAATATGCAGTATTTGTATAATGACGGCGATCTCTATTATTTTATGGACAATGAAACATATGAACAAATTCCACTGACGGCAGAACAAGTTTCCGACGTTATTCTCTACATTAAAGAAAATGATAATGCCACGCTCAAGTTTTATCAGGGCAGATGTTTTTCAGTAGAGCCACCTAACTTTGTCGAATTGGTCGTTACTGAGGCAGAACCTGATGTCAAGGGCAATTCGGCTTCAAATATTACTAAAAAAGCGGTTGTTGAAACGGGCGCTACAGTCAACGTGCCGCTGTTTGTCAACGAAGGTGACAAGATAAAAATTGATACCCGAACAGGTGAATATTTGTCAAGAGTTTAGGTTTAGTGGAGGTGCTTTATGAATCACTTGTATGAAAACGTCGCATATTTAAGAGGGCTAGTCGAAGGGCTTGAAATTGAAGACCCCAAAAATAGTAAGTTGTTTAACGCCATGATCGATGTTTTGGATGACATGGCAGAGGCGATTAACACATTAAATGACGACATTGATAAATTAGACGAATACGTCGACGTACTCGACGAGGGCTTAACCGACTTAGAAGGCGATTATTACGAAGATGACAGCGAGGCATTTTATAATTTAATGTGCCCAGAATGTGGCGAAATGTTCTATGTCGATGACATGACGCTATTTGACCCTGAATATGGTGACAATAAAGTAATATGCCCGCTTTGCGATGCAAAAATTGACTTATCTGAATACGATTATTGCGAAGCCTACGACGATATGTACGACTATGATTACGAGTACGACGAAGAACAACTCGAACTTACAGAAAGCCCTCGCGAGGGAACCAAACAAGAAGAACTAACAAAAAATTAGCGTGTTACGACAATTGACGGTTAACCAGTTGAACTGCAACTTTACTATTTGCATCAACTGGTTTTCAGTGGTTTTAAATAGTTGGAGGAAATATGTCAGAAACTAGTAAATTACAAGAATTACAACATGGCGATGTCAAAATAGCTAACGAAGTAGTTGCTACAATTGCCAATATTTCAACAGCTGAAATAGACGGCGTGCTTCAGTTAAAGGGTGGCATCGCCAGCGATATCGCCGACGTGTTTGGCGTTAAAAACAACGCTAAGGGCGTTAAGGTAAATGCCGAAGATGGCACTGTTGTGCTAAATCTAAGCGTTGTCGTCGCCTATGGAACAAAAATACAAGATATGGCGGAACGCATACAGGTAAAAGTTAAAGAAACTGTCGAAGCGATGACCGATTTAAATGTCGAAGCCGTCAATGTTCACGTTGTTGGCGTCAAGATAAAGCCCGCTGCAGAACACGACAAAAACAATGAATAGGCGCAAGGAAAGGGAACGCATTATTCAGCTAATTTATCAGCTGAACATCACGGGCGACAGCGCTTTACCGGCTAGAGATACGCTCGATTTAAGTGATTTTCAAATAACTGTATTAAATCACTTTGTCGAAAATCGAACGTCAATTGAACAAAAAATCCGCAAGTCATTAAAGGCCTGGCGCTTTGAAACAATTGGAAAAATAGATTTAGCTTGTCTGCAAATGGCACTTACCGAAATACTGTATGTCGATTCAATACCAACCAAGGTGTCGATTAACGAAGCAATTGAGATGGCAAAATTATTTGGAGAAGACGATACGCCTAAGTTTGTCAACGGCGTTTTGAGGACATTAAGCGATGATCTTAGCCTTTGATACCAGCAATTACACAACATCGATTGCCTTGCTGGACCAGTCTGAAATTATCGTTGATTTTCGTCGCCTAATTGACGTTAAATTGGGCGAACGCGGCATTCGGCAGTCAGATGGCTTTTTTAAGCATATGCAGGCGCTTGACGCATGGCTGAACGCCGAACTAGATGGCTATGCCGATCGGTTAACCGCCGTTGCCGTGTCGAATAAGCCGCGCCCTGTCGCCGACTCCTATATGCCGGTTTTTAGAGCGGGTGAAATAATAGCCGGTACAATTGCCAATAGTAGGCATTTGCCGCTTTACCGCTGTTCACATCAAGAAGGGCATTTGTTTAGCGCGCTGCAAGACAATGCCATCAGCGCACCATTTTTATTCTTACACTTGTCGGGCGGTACTACCGAAATACACCGTGTGGCGCCCGCCGATTTAAGCTACCATTTTTCGCTGCTGTCGCAAACCGCCGATATCAGTGTTGGGCAATTGGTAGATCGCATTGGCGTTAAAAGTGGGCTTAAGTTTCCCTGTGGCGCAGAAATGGATAAACTGGCGACGAAAGGCGAAACGCTTAGTGCGCCGCGCTTTAAAATGAAAGAAGCGTTCAACTTGTCGGGTTACGAAAATTATTTCAGCAATTGTTTAATACAACATGCCCCTGAAGTAGTTTATTATCATCTCTTCGAGCTGCTTGCAAGCATTATAACTGCAATGGTTGAACACGCTGTTAACAGCAGCGGCCTGACCACTGTTTTAATTGCCGGCGGCGTCGCTGAAAACAGCGTTGTGCGCCGTGTGCTATTGGCTTGGGCCAAACAAAATAAATTAAGCGTACACTTTGCCAAGCCGCATTTTGCATCTGATAATGCGGTGGGCGTGGCGCTTTATGCACAGCATGTAGAAAATAAAAGAAAGAACAGATAACTTTAATGTAAAAGTCAAATTCGAAAAGATGGCATGCGAGAGAATAGTTCGAATACTAAGGAGAAACTATGATCATTGATGGAAAAAAACTATCAGAAGAAATTATGGATAATCACGCTAAGCGCCTTGCTGCATTGGCAGAAAGAGGTATTAGCGCCAAACTGGCAATTGTCTTTGTAGGTAACGACAAGTCGTCGCGCGTTTATGTCAATATGATACTAAAGCGCTGCGCCAAAATTGATCTGCCGACTGAGTTAATTGAATTTGCTGAAGATTGCGCAATAGAAGACTTAATCGCAAAAATTGAAGCGCTCAATGGCGACGACAACTATTCGGGCATTATTGTGCAATTGCCACTGCCGAAACAGCTTGACGAAGAGCGCGTACGCGAGGCCATTTCGCCGCTTAAAGACGTCGATTCAGCCGGCACGCGCAATATTGGATTGTTCTATGCCGGAAGCGACTGCCATAAGCCGTGTACGCCACTGAGCATGTTGGCGCTGTTAAAGACAGTTGATGACAATTTAACTGGTAAGCGCGCTGTTGTCATTGGCCGAAGCAATGTCGTCGGCAAGCCAATTGCCAATATGCTGTTAGCTGAAAATATGACGGTTAGCATTTGCCATTCAAAGACAGCTGACCTGGCAGCCTATACCAAGCAAGCCGATGTCGTAATGGCGGCGACTGGTTTCAAGCACTTGGTAACAAAAGACATGTTAAAAGCCGATTCAATTGTAATTGACGCCGGCATAATTGTTGAAGATGGCCAAGTATATGGCGATGTCAACCCCGACGGCGTCGAAAATGTCGTCAAGGCGCTGACACCTGTTCCAGGTGGGGTCGGCCCAGTGACGATTGCCATGCTGATTGGCAACGTCATCGATGCTGCCGAAAGGTTAAATGCCCAATGAAATTGCGCGCCATGACAGTGACGCAAACAACGGCCTATATTGCGCGTTTAATCGGCAACGATGCCATTATGAACGCCTGTAGCGTGGTGGGCGAACTGTCGTCTTATAAACAGTACCCCAGTGGTCATGTCTATTTTAGTCTGGTTGATAGCAATGCCAAGCTCCCCTGTGTGATGTTTCGACGCGACGCACAACAACACGATTTAAATTTTAAAGTTGGCGACCGGGTTAAAGTTAGCGGTCAGGTGCGCGTTTACGAACGCGAAGGGCGCTATCAAATGATCTGCCAGCGCATTGTGCCAGACGGTGCTGGCAATTTGCACCAACGCTTTCTTGAACTAAAGGCAGCGCTCAGTAAAAAGGGCTATTTTGATGCGAATCGCAAGCGCACGGTTAGTGACGTTAAGCGCATTGGCCTAATCACTTCACCAGTTGGTGCAGCAATTGAAGATTTCACGTCGATATTGGCAAGGCGCAATCGCCTGATAGCGGTTGATGTTTATCCCAGTTTAGTACAGGGGGCTGAAGCGGTCGAACAATTGATTGCTGCCATTCATTATTTTAATGCACAGCGTTTGGTCGATGTCATTGTCATCACCAGAGGTGGTGGTTCGCTAGAGGACTTGTGGTGTTTTAACGACGAAACATTGGCAGATGCAATTTATCATTCGGCCATACCGGTAGTATCGGCGGTCGGGCATGAAACCGACTTTACAATTGCCGATTTTGTGGCCGATTTGCGGGCGCCAACGCCATCGGCAGCAGCCGAGCTGTTAAGTGTACCCTTAACACAAATTGGCGATGCGCTGACAAGTGAATTAAATCGATTACACGATAAAATAACTGGCCAGTTAAAGTTGCGTCGCTTAGAAATACAAAATAAAAACCCGCAAAACTTACTATATGATGTCAAACAGCGCTTAGCTGACAGTGCGCGTGAAGCAAATTTGACAATTGATAGCATTGGCGATAGTCTGGTTGAAAAATTGCGTCAGTACAGGCAACAGGCGACAACGCTCAATCAGGCAATTGTCCTGCAGAACCCAACGCGCATTTTGGGGCGTGGCTACGCTTACCTGACAGACAGCAGCGATAAATTAATCGCTTCAGTCGAACAGACAGCGGTTGGCGATGCGGTCAACGTCATTATGAAAGATGGCAAATTGGTAACGACAATAAAAGAGGTCATTGATGAGCCAACAAAATAAATTAGACGATTACATGCGCGAACTAAAGGCGGCAGCCAAATTAATTGAGGACGCCGAAACACCATTAGAAGAGGCAATTGCGGCCTACGAAAAGGGTGCGCGCGCCTATCGCAATTGCATTGAAATTATCGATAAAGCTGAGCAAAAAATAAATATCATAGCGCAGACCTTGCGGGAAGAAAACCATGAATAGTGCGCAGTTAAACGACCTAATAGGCCAAGATAAGCAGCGTGTTGACGACTATTTGTCAACTGTCTTTGGCGATTATAATCAGTATGAATCAAGTGTTGTTGAAGCGATGTCTTATTCGCTCAATGCTGGGGGTAAGCGCCTGCGTGCCATTATGCTATTGCGCGCCTGTCAACAGTTAGGTGGCGATCTAGCAGTGGCACTGCCATTTGGCGCCGCCATTGAACTGATACACTGTTATTCGCTTATTCATGATGATTTGCCGGCAATGGACGACGACGAGCTGCGCCGCGGCAAGCCGACCAATCACGTAGTCTACGGCGAAGCAATGGCCATTTTAGCAGGCGACGGCCTACTTAATTACGCCTTTGAACTGATGATAGGGCAAACGCTTAAAATGAATTTGCCAGCCAATGGCTTGCGCGCAATGCAAACATTGGCAGAGGCGGCAGGTTTTCGCGGTATGCTGGGCGGTCAGGTGATCGATGTAACAACTGAAAATCAGCCGATTGACGGCGACACATTAAATTACATTCACAGCCATAAGACGGCGGCGTTAATTGCCGCGGCATTGGTCGCTGGTGCACAATTGGCCGGTGCCAGTGAAGCAACCGTTGCGCAATACTGTAAATTTGGCAACAACTTGGGCATGGCTTTCCAAATTATCGATGACATACTCGATGTGGTCGGCGATGATGCCAAACTTGGCAAACCGACTGGCAGTGACGATGTTCAGCAAAAAAATACATATGTTAAGCTATATGGCTTGGCAGAATCGCGTCAAATGGCGGCGCAATATACGGCTAGTGCGCAGGAAGCGCTAAAGGGGCTTGCAGATGAAGACCAGTTTTTTTATCAGTTGAGTCGTGCGCTCTTAGAAAGAAATTACTGATTCTTGGAGAAAAAATGAGCTTTATAACAGGTATCTATCACAATGAAATATTCTTTATTGCATTTATTTCGTGGCTTATCGCCCAAATTACAAAGGTTGTACTTACGCTTATCAGCGACAGAAAATTAGATTTTAAGCGTTTAATAGGCTCGGGTGGCTTCCCCAGCTCGCACACTTCCTTTGTAATGGGCATGTCGACGGCAGTGGGGTTAAAATTGGGTTTTGACACTGTTTATTACGCAATTTCACTTGCCCTGTCACTGGTTGTCATGTATGACGCTTCGGGTGTGCGCCGCTCTGTTGGCAAGCAAGCGGAAATTCTCAATGCGATGATGGAAGACTTATACGCTCATAAACAAATAGGCGACGATAAGTTAAAAGAATTAATTGGCCACACGCCATTTGAGGTGTTGGCAGGGGCATTATTGGGCATCTTGGTTGCAAATTTCATATGTTAACTGGGAGTATAGTTTGAACTATAAAATATTATCAACGATTAAAGGTCCAAATGACATAAAAACGCTTAATCATCGGCAATTAATCAGACTATCGGCTGAAATTAGGCACTATATTACGCATACAACTTCACTTTGTGGTGGGCATTTGGCGTCGAATTTAGGTGTTGTCGAACTGACATTGGCGTTGCACTTGACCTTTGACAGTCCGCGTGATCAAATTGTGTTTGATGTCAGTCATCAGACCTATGTGCATAAAATTTTAACTGGGCGCTACGAACAATTTGTCACTTTGAGGCAGTTTGGCGGCTTAAGTGGCTTTGCTAAGCGCGCTGAGTCGCCGCACGACATTTTTAATGCGGGGCACGCCTCGACTTCGCTGTCTGCCGCCTATGGATTGGCCAAGGCGCGCGACCTACAGGGCTTAGAGCATCACGTCATTGCGGTTATCGGTGATGGTGCGCTGTCGGGTGGTATGGCCTATGAAGCGCTCAATAATATTGGTCATAACCATACAAAAATGCTTATTATTTTAAATGACAACGAAATGTCGATTGACCAAAATGTCGGTAGTATTACCAAGTATTTATCGCGCCTGCGCACGACGCCAAGTTATTATAAGGCAAAGCGCGACGTACACATGGTCATCGACAATATACCGGCGATTGGTCGGCCTATTTCGTCTTCTATATCACGCGTTAAAGATTCGCTTAAACAGTTGTTAGTGCCCGAAATGTTGTTTGAAGAATTAGGGCTTACCTATATTGGTGTGATCGATGGTCATGACATGCTACAATTGAGTGAAATTTTAAATCGCGTCAAAACTGTCGAAGGGCCGGTACTTTTACACGTCAAGACAAAAAAGGGCAAAGGTGTTCAGTACGCCGAATTATACCCCGAAAAATACCATGGCGTTAGCCCATTTGATGTGACGACCGGCGCGACTAAGCAAAGTATTAAAGCAAAGACTTTTTCTGATGTGTTCGGCGAAACGATAATCGATATGGCGGCGGCGGACAACAGTATTTGTGCAATTACGGCAGCCATGCCCGCCGGCACGGGGTTAAAGGGCTTTTCAAGGCTGTATCCGGAACGTTTTTTTGACGTTGGCATCGCTGAAGGGCACGCCGTAACATTTGCTGCTGGCCTTGCCGTCAATGGCGTTAAACCGTATTTTGCAGTTTATTCGACCTTTTTACAGCGTGGCTATGATCAGTTAATTCACGATGTCTGTTTGCAAAACTTAGCGGTTGTCTTTTGTATTGATCGCGCCGGACTGGTTGGCAACGACGGTGAAACACACCATGGTATCTTTGACTTATCATATCTTTTGTCAGTGCCCAACATTACAGTTTTCGCACCAAAAGATGGCGCCGACTTGCGCTATATGTTAAAGGCAGCGCGCGCAATTGATTCGCCTGTAGCAATTCGCTACCCGCGTGGTAGCTGTTATGACGATGGCGTAGAAACAACCGATTACCAAGCTGTTGAATGTATTGACAAAGGCGATCAATTTACCATTATTGCGGTTGGCACAATGTATCATGTTGCGCGCGCAGCGCTAGATATTTTGGCTGAACGCGACTACTATGGCAGATTGGTTATGCCGAAGCAGTTAAAACCACTTGCGCTCGACACTGTCTTACAACATGTGGTCATCGATAAGCCGCTGTTTACCCTAGAGGATAACAATGCAATTGGCGGCTTTGGCAGTTACTTGACATATTGTCTGGCAGCAGCTGAACTACCGATAAGACCGCATATAATGGCAATTGACGACAGCTTTGTAACACATGGCTCGGTGGCGCAACTGCTGAACAGCTTGGGCTTAGATGCGCCACACGTCGCTGAACGCATTGTTGAGCAGCTTCAGAAAGAAGCGCGCTAATGCGTTTAGATAGCGCTTTAGTGGCACGTGGTTTGGCCAAGTCGCGGGCGCGCGCCAAAGCACTGATCAAACAGCATTGTGTCGTCGTAAATGGCGTTGTTGTCAACAAGCCGGCGTTGGCGGTGACAGAACAAGATGAACTGGCGATTACTAAGCAGCTTAACCCCTTTGTCGGCCGTGGCGGCTTAAAGTTGGCTGGTGCGCTCGACCAATTTCAAATTGATGTCATGGGCAAGGTTTGTCTTGATATCGGTGCATCGACTGGTGGCTTTACGGACTGCCTGTTACAACGGGGTGCTAAAAGGGTGTACGCCTTAGATGTCGGCACTGATCAGCTTGACAAAACACTTTTAGCTGACGCGCGCGTCGTCAATATGTCCAACACTAATATTCGCAACGTCGAACGCACCAATTTTGACACGACAATTGATTTTATTGCCGTAGATGTCTCTTTTATTTCACTGCGTTTGGTTATTCCGGTGGTTAGAAAATTGTTTAATGACAACAGTGTGGCGCTGTTTTTGGTGAAGCCGCAGTTTGAAGTGGGCAAAGCGGCAACGCGCAAGGGCATTGTCAAAAATGCCAAACAGCACTGCGAAGTTTTAGATTTTTTTGTTGAACAGTGTAATAATTATCAATTATGTGTTAGAAATATTACTTTTTCAGGTATAAAAGGCAGTAGGGGCAATATTGAATTTATCGCCGAAGTAACATTCTGCTCAAGTAATAACAAAAGATGGGATTATGGAAAAATTGAAAGTGTTGTAAAATGTGCGCACAGGCATTTTAAAACTGGTAAAAACTGAGACAAGTGTTAAACGCGCAACGGCTTACAACGACATGCAAAGGAGGGCTTATGAAGTATTTACGCCATGCAAAGATTCACGAACTAATTAACGAACATGAAATTGAAACGCAAGAAGAACTCGTCAAGCTACTTGAAAAAGAAAACTTCAATGTAACACAGGCTACAATTTCAAGAGACATCAAGCAGTTGCGCTTGATCAAAGTACTGTCAAAAAATGGTCGCTATAAGTATTCGACCATAAAGGAACAGACTGAAATTATAACAGAAAAATTTATTAAAATTTTTAAGGACTCGCTCCTCAAAATTGACCACGCTGAAAATATTGTTGTCATTAAGACATTGCCCGGTGCGGCTCAGGCTGCTGGCGCGGCGTTAGATTCGATGAATCGCGATGAAATCGTTGGCACTTTGGCTGGTGATGATACGGTATTTTTGGTTATACGCAACAAAAAAGACGTGCAAAGCTTAATTGAATTCTTGGTTTCTTTAACGCGCTAAACAGCAATGGTGAAATATGCTCATTAAGGTCATTATCAAAAATTATATTTTAATCGAAGATTTAGAAATTGATTTCGATAGTGGGCTCAACGTATTAACAGGTGAAACCGGTGCCGGTAAATCTATTATTTTGGGTGCGATTCGTTTGGCGCTAGGTGGTAGAGGTGGCGCTCAAATTGTCCGCGCCAGTGCAGACAAAGCGGTTGTTCAGGCAGTTTTTGCATTGGATGACAGCATCTGCCAGCGCTTGTCAGAATACGTTGATGTTTCAGAAAATATATTGATTTTTACGCGCGAATTATATCGCAGTGGCAAGTCGCTAATGCGTGTAAATGATAAGGTGATGACCTTAAACCAGACAAAAAAAATAGCCGATCTAATGCTCAATATTCACGGCCAGAACGACTTTCAAGCGCTGCTTGAGTCCGATGGTCAACTTGAGTTGGTCGATGCTTTTTTAGACGATGCTGCCAAAGCAATTAAGCGCGATGTCTACGACGCTTATCAAAATTTATATCAAACCAAGTTAAAATTAGACAATTTGACGATTGATCCGGCGAGTATTGAGCGCGAAATTGATTTAATTAAGTTTCAAATGAGCGACATTGATGACGCTCAATTGGTTGATCAAGACGAAGATATTGAAAATGACTACAAAAAAATGGATAAAGCGGCGCGTTTGATAGCCGATTTAGACAATTTGCAACAGGCTATTGAGCACGAAGGCGAAGGCTACGATTTAACGCGTATGATTAATGAAATGACACGTTTATGTCACGGCTTGGCCGATGTTTACCCGGCTTATCAAACAGTTGCCGAACAATTTATTGACTTTTCTTATTTTTTAGCTGAATTGTCGCAGACGATCAGCACAGATTTAGAAGCGTTGGCTTTTAGCGAGCAACAAAAACACGATCTAGAAGTGCGGCTCGACTTGGTTAATTCGCTAAAAAAGAAATACGGAAAAACAATTGCTGAAATTTATGAATACCGCGCCAATTTAGACAGTCGGCTCGATGAACTTGACCACTTAGCAGAATTAAAAGATAAATTGCAGTTAACTTATAATCAACAGCGAACGCATTACTTTGCTAAATGTGAATTGTTAAGCATGGCGCGACAAACTGCTGCGCAGGCGCTTGTTGCCAAACTGAAACAACAACTACGTGATTTGCAATTCAATGAAATTGCCTTGGATGTTGTATTTGGTGAGCGCGAACGGCTGGCCGCTAGCGGCAGAGATATTGTCGATATTCAAATAAGCCTGAATAAGGGCATGCCTTTAGCGCCACTTAAAAAAATTGCTTCGGGTGGCGAAATATCGCGCATTATGTTGGCAATTAAAAATATTATTGCCGACAAAGACCAAGTGCCTGTACTGGTGTTCGATGAAATTGACAATGGCATTAGCGGTGTGACGGCCAGCGTCGTTGCCGACAAACTGTACTGTGTTGCGCGTCATCATCAGGTGATTTGCATTTCGCATTTGGCGCAGGTTGCCCTGATGTCAGATCGGCATTTTTTAATCGTCAAAGACACAGTTGAAGAATTGGCGATCGCCAAGGTTTACCCCTTGACCAAAAGGCAACGCATTGAAGAGATTGCACGCCTTATTTCGGGCAAGTTGAGTGACGATTCGCAACGTCTACAGGCTGAAAAGATGATAGAACAGGCAGCGCACAATCAAAAAATGCTGATCGATAGTTTACGGAGTGATGCAAGAGATAATGAATTTATCAATTTTTAAATACATTTTACTAGAGACCATTATTATATCTGTTTTTATGTGGACGACAGCGCCTAAAATTAACTTGAAACACTTTAAGTCGATGTTGCTGTCCGTTCCGTTAATCATGATATTTTTATTGATAATACCGCTAAATAACGTATTTACCGTGATGTTGTATGCTGTTTTTTTGGTTGTGCTGCGCTACTATCTTTACAAATCGTCACTCGATAACGCTGCGCGCGAAGTTGTCGTCATCTTTATTATGAAGTATTTAATTGTCTACTTATCGGCCTTTGTCTTACTTGTTAAATACGGTACGGTCATAACGCCGGCACAATTCAATATTTCAACCGCTACGTACCATGTAAATTGGGTTTTGTTTTACTTGGCTATTCTGGTATTTGAATATCGCATTATCGTCAATCGCATTCTCTATATTCATGACATTAACTTTTTTTCTAATTTTCCAGTTATTGTGACCACTTTGCTTTTTACATTTGTCATGTTTTTGTCACTCAATCAAATATATCGCTACTTGGCAACGTATATTGTGTCAGTTTCGCAAATTCCCGGTTTGGGTTTGCTGATGATTGTGCTGATTAATGTCTTTGTTATTCTATTGGCGGTATTGACCTTTTTATTTAATTCATACTGGACGACAAAAAATGAGTTTAACGATTTTCAATTATTGGCAGAGACCGACGAATTAACTGGGTTGTTAACGCGCGCCAGTGGCATGAAGCGCCTTGAAAAAACCTATCGCAAAGCCTTTGCCAATTACAGAAATTTTGTCATTTGCTTTATTGATTTAAATCATTTAAAATATATTAATGATCGCTTTGGTCACGAAGCTGGCGACATTACAATTAAGACTGTTGCAAAGGTTATAAAAAATGAACTGCGCGACACTGACTATGCTTTTCGCTATGGTGGCGACGAATTTGTTGTTGTGTTTGACAACTGTAAAATGCAAGATGCGCGCAGTGCATGGCAGAGAATAGGCAAGGCGATCGAAGTTATCAATTTAAAACAGAAATTTGAATATGACATTAGCGTCAGTCACGGTATGGCATCGCACCATCAAAACAGGCGGTTAAATCTAGCGAAACTACTGAAGTTGGCCGACCAAGAAATGTATAAATGCAAACAAAATAACAGGAAAGGCGGGTAACTAAAATGACAAAACGAATAATTATGATCGTATTGGACAGCATGGGGATTGGCGAAATGCCCGATGCGAAAGACTTTGGCGATTTTGGCGTTAATACACTGGGGAACATTGCTAAAAACACAGAAAATTTCACGATTCCGCACTTGCTTGAAATGGGGTTGGCAAATATTGACGGTGTTGACGCGCTACCGGCTGTCGACAACCCAACGGCTGGCTTTGCGCGTTTGGCAGAAGTGTCAAAAGGTAAAGACACCACAACTGGTCACTGGGAAATTGCCGGTCTGGTCATTGATAAGCCCTTTAAGACATTCCCCAATGGATTCCCCGATGAAATTATCAAGGCCTTTAGCGAAGCAACGGGGCGTGGCGTCTTGTGTAATAAGCCAGCCAGTGGTACGCAAATCATTGAAGAATTAGGTGAACAGCACATGGCAACGGGCGACGTTATCGTTTACACGTCGGCTGACAGCGTGTTCCAAATTGCTGCGCACGAATCGGTTGTGCCGCTTGAAGAACTGTATGATATGTGCGAAAAGGCCCGTAAAATACTGCAGGGCGATTTTGCTGTGGCGCGCGTCATTGCACGCCCCTTTATCGGCAAGCCTGGCAAATTTGAGCGCACGGCAAACCGTCGTGATTATTCGCTTAATCCATTTGGCAAAACGGTGCTAGATAGCCTAAAAGAGGCTGGCTTAGATGTTAGAGCAGTTGGTAAAATTGTCGATATCTACAATGGTTGTGGTGTTACGCACGACATACACACCAAGAGCAATATGGACGGTGTCGACCAGACACTAAAATACATGAAAGACGATTTTAAGGGCCTGATCTTTACCAATTTGGTTGACTTTGACGCCAAATACGGGCATCGCCGCGATGTTGCCGGCTATGCCAAGGCAATAGAGGCCTTTGATTTGAGGCTTCCAGAAATAATGGCCGAAATGAAAGATGACGATATTTTGTTCTTGACTGCTGACCACGGCAATGACCCAACTTATACAGGTACTGACCACACGCGCGAATACGTGCCGTTTATCGCCTATGGCAAGGCGATTAAACCCGGCGCCAATCTTGGCACACGCAAGTCGTTTGGCGATATTGCCGCCACAATTGCCGATATTTTCGGCGTTGAAATGCCCGCTAATGGCAGCAGCATGAAACAACTATTAATGGATAAATAAAATGAGAATATACGATATTATAAAAAAGAAAAGAGATGGCGCTGTCTTGAGCCAAGCTGAAATAGCCTTTTTCATCGAGGGCTATACAGCTGGTGAAATAAAAGATTATCAGGCGTCGGCCCTGTTGATGGCAATTTTTATCAACGGCCTAAATAAGGCAGAGACCATTTACTTGACAGAAGCAATGATGCATTCTGGCGATATGGTCGACCTGTCGTCGATTGCCGGCGTTAAAGTTGACAAGCACTCTACTGGTGGCGTTGGCGATACGACGACAATGGTTTTGGCGCCGTTAGTTGCATCGGTAGGCGTGCCGATTGCAAAAATGTCGGGCCGAGGGCTTGGTCACACCGGTGGTACAATTGATAAGTTAGAATCGATTCCCGGCTTTCACGTCGAGTTGTCGCCGCAGCGCTTTACCGAAAATGTCAACAATGTCGGCATTGCCGTTATTGGACAATCGAAAAATATTGCGCCAGCCGACAAAAAATTATACGCGCTGCGCGATGTGACGGCGACAGTTGAAAATATTTCGCTGATCGCCAGTTCGATTATGAGCAAAAAATTAGCAGCCGGTTCCGACGGCATTGTGTTAGATGTCAAGACCGGTTCAGGTGCTTTCATTAAAGATATTGACGGCTCTATTGCACTGGCTAAGGCAATGGTAGAAATTGGCGACGGCATGTCTAAACAGACCGTTGCCGTGATCACTGATATGTCGCAACCGCTGGGCTTTGCCATTGGCAACGGCCTTGAGGTCATTGAAGCCGTTGAAACGCTCAAGGGCAACGGCCCGGCTGATTTAACCGAATTATGTCTGACTTTGGGGGCCAATATGGCAGTGATTGGCGGTGCCGCAGAAACATTTGACGCGGCACACCAAATGTTGGTCGACAACATTGCCAATGGCAAGGCCTTAGCTAAGTTTCGCCAGTTTGTCAAGGCCCAAGACGGCAACGACGCAGTGGTTGAAGACTATTCGCTACTGCCTCAGGCCGCTTATAAACACGAGGTTAAAGCACCGTCTGATGGCTATATAGCTGCTTTTGAAAACGAAGCAGTTGGCATTTGCGCCATGTTGTTGGGGGCAGGGCGCGTTGATATGTCATCGCAGATCGATCTGAGCGCCGGCATTCAGCTGGCGGTAAAAATAGGCGATCGCGTGGCAAGTGGTGATGTCATTGCGACGCTCTACAGCAACGACCAAAGCAGTTTAGCTGAGGTCGAGCAAAAACTAATTGCGGCGATCAGCATTCAAGCGACGCCTTGTGCTGCCGCGCAGTTGATTAAGGCAATTGTCAAAGCCGACGGCGTTACGCGCTATGATCGCTAAAAGGTGAAGGCATGTCTTACCATTTAAATGTTGTATTGCCCAGTTTTGAAGGGCCCTTAGAATTATTACTGCACTTACTCGAAAAAAATGACATTGATATCTACGATATACCAATTAGTTTGGTGACTGAACAGTTTTTGGCTTATATCGATCAAACGGCCGATAATCAAATTGATGACATGAGTGAGTTTATTGTGATGGCGGCCAACTTGCTGGAAATTAAGTCTAAAATGTTGTTGCCAATACACAGTTTAGATGACGATGAAGAACTGATTTCAGAAGATGACCCGCGTTACGACTTGGTACAGCGCCTGTTGCAGTATAAGCGCTATAAAGACGCAGCAGGCGAGCTCAAAAAGCAGCACGACGCGTTTTCGGGTATTCGCGTGCAGCGCATCAATGAAGTAGAGCGTTTTAAAACGGCGTTTGACCCCGAGAGCGACATTGCCAATATCGATATTTCGCTGTTGGTCAATGCGCTCAATGATGTCATTAATCGCATACCGATTTACGATGCCAATCGTCAGCACTATTTCGATAAGCTGGTACGCGATCACTATACAATTGAACAAAAACTAGTTTATCTTGACGATAGTTTTTCTGCGAAGGCGCGTTGGTCGTTTCGTGAACTGGTCGGTGCGGCGTGCGATAAAATGGAAGTTGTCGTCATTTTTTTGGCGCTGTTAGAGTATTTACGCGACAATAAAGTTAGAATATATCAAAATGAATCCTTTTCAGAAATAATTTTAGAGAAAGAATAGGCATGAATAAACAAATTGTTCAAAAAATTGAGGCGTTGTTATTCGCATGGGGCGATGCGCTCTCTTATCAGAAATTGGCGAGCTTGTTAGATGTCGACAGCGACACTGTAAAAGATGCCGTTGCAAAGTTAAAAGCGCATTATGAAAGCGATCTGCACGGCATACATTTAATAGAGGTTAACCAGTCGGTACAATTGGCCAGTAAACACGCCTTTGCCGATACGGTTGACCAGTTGTTTAAATCGGACCGCACGCGTGGCTTGTCGTCTAGTTTACTTGAGGTGTTGGCAATTGTGGCATACCGACAGCCAATTACCAAGCTGGAAATAGAGGCGATTCGCGGCGTCGGTTCAGACCGCTCACTACAGAGCTTAATCGAACTTGATTTTGTGACGATATCGGGCAAATTAGAACAGGTTGGCAGACCTAATTTATATAGTACAACAAATTTGTTTTTAAAAAAATTTGGTTTAAAAACACTGCGCGATTTACCGCCGATAGAATCGTTTGATCGTCTACAAATCGCGCTGACAGACGAGGAAGAAGAAATTATTAATGGCTAGAACGAAGCAAACAAAAGGTGGCGCAAGCAGTAAAAGCAAAGCCAAAAAAAGCACTGCCAAGCGCACCAAAAAGAAAAAAGACAACAGCAGTTTGCGAGTGCGTTACGAAGTTAAATTAACGTTATTATTGGCGGCGACGCTGTTTATGTTACTGGCACTTTTTACCGGTGCAACCAGTTTCGTCGGTGAATTTATCAAAAATGTGCTGACGGGACTGTTTTCTTATTATGCCTTTATTTTTCCGCTGGTCTTTTTCGCGATTGTCTTTGTGACAATTAATAGCAATTTAGCACAGCACCGCGGCCGCGTTTATCTGTCGTCGCTTTTTTTATCACTGGCCATTATACTCGGCATGGGTTTAATTATGCTGGAATATAATACGTCAGATATCTTTGCAGCTGGCGGCCTATTTAACGCCTTTAGTTCTGGGCAGCGCCTAATTAGCCTGGGCGTTGTTGGGCAGCTGATATTTACGCTGTTTTACGGCACAATTGGCTATTGGGGTACGGTCATAACGATCATAACTGTACTGATGCTATTTGGCATTTTTGCCTTTGACATTACGCCTAGCAAAATTGGCTCAAAATTAGGAGAATCGGCTGCTGTTACCAAGCAGTCGCTGGTTAAGACCAATGAAAAAATTGGCGATGCCATTAAGAGCGGCGTTGAACAATTTAAACGCACTGACCATGATTTGGCGACAGAAAAAGATAAAAAGAAAATTATTGAACTGTTGAAAACACAAGATTTTTCAGAGAATTTGGTCGAAAATGACGACTTAATCGACGATAGTAGCAATGATGTGCTGCCTGCTAAGCGCACAAAAATTGTCGACGACGACGGCGAAACGGCCTACGGCAGTATTACCATTGTCGATTATGAAGATCGGCGCAAGCCACTTGAGCCGGTTAGTCAACCGACCGAAGAGACGCCGGCCGTTCAGAAAGAGAAGGCGGTTAGCGCCATTAAAGATTTAAAGGCGATCAAAAAAGAAAATGCTGTCATAACGCATGCCGAAGTCGACGAAGTTGAAACGACCATTACGCACCAAGTTGAAAAGTCTTATGAGAATTATCGCATTCCGACGACGGCACTGCTCAATTTTGGTTCGCATACCCGCTCTGAAAAAGACAATCAGGCCATTTTGGAAAAGGCCAAGTTGTTAGAGCGCACGCTGGCCAATTTTAAGATTGATGCCCGCGTGGTTCAAGTTAGCAAGGGGCCGATGATAACGCGCTTTGAAATACAGCCGAGTCCCGGTGTAAAAGTAAGTAAAATTGTCAATTTAACTGATGATATCGCCTTAAACTTGGCGGCAACCAGCGTTAGAATTGTTGCGCCGATACCGGGCAAGGCAGCCATTGGTATCGAGGTGCCCAATGAAAACACCGCCATTGTCACTGTGCGCGATGTCATTGAAACTGAAAACTACGGTGCGGTCGAGTCGCCAATTCGCTTTGCGCTTGGCAAGGGCATTTCTGGGCAACCGATTATTGCCGACCTGTCAAAGATGCCGCACTTGTTAATTGCTGGCGCGACAGGCTCGGGTAAAAGTGTCTGTGTCAATACGATTATTACCAGTATATTGTTTAATGCCAAGCCAGACGAAGTCAAGTTTTTAATGATTGACCCCAAGGTGGTTGAACTAAATGTTTACAATGGCATACCGCATTTGATTTTACCGGTGGTCACCGACCCGAAAAAGGCGTCAATTGCCTTAAACTGGGCAGTTCAAGAGATGACAGAGCGCTACAATCAATTCGCTGAAAACGGTGTGCGCGATGTTACCAGCTTTAATAAGAAGGCAAAACTAGAAGATAACTTACAAGTAATGCCGCGCATTGTCGTCATTATTGACGAACTGGCCGACTTGATGATGGTGGCACCCAACCAAGTGGAAGATGCCATTTGTCGACTTGCCCAAATGGCGCGTGCGGCAGGTATTCATTTAATTGTGGCAACGCAACGCCCATCGGTTGACGTCATCACTGGTGTCATTAAGGCCAATATTCCGTCGCGTATTGCCTTTTCGGTATCATCGCAGGTCGATTCGCGCACCATTATTGACATGGCTGGTGCAGAAAAACTGCTCGGCAAGGGCGACATGCTGTATTATCCGGTTGGTCGCGCCAAGCCGTTGCGCGTGCAGGGGTCATTTATTTCTGAAGAAGAGGTAGAAGCAGTTGTCAGCTATGTCAAAGGGCAGGTTGATGGTGAATTGCATTACGACGAAGTTTCGCTTGACGAGGTCGCCGTCAATATGAATAATGACGAACGCGATGAAGTCGATGAACTGCTCAGCTCGGCAATTGAATTTGTCATTCGCGCTGAAAAGGCATCGACCTCATTGTTGCAAAGGCAGTTTAGAATTGGCTATAATCGCGCGGCGCGCATGATCGATGAAATGGAAGCGCGCGGCGTTATTGGGCCATCGCGTGGCTCTAAACCACGTGAAGTGCTGATTACTTGGCAAGAATACGAAACGGCAGAATAATATGAACTACAATTATTATATTGAAACGTTGGGCTGCTCTAAAAATCAGGTCGATTCTGAGATTATGATGGGACTGCTCGACGCGGCAGACCACAATTTGGTTGACGACCCGTTAGACGCCGATGTCATTGTCGTCAACACTTGTGGCTTTATCGAAGATGCCAAGCGTGAATCACTCGACACTATATTTGAATTGTTGCAGTATAAGTTACATGGCAATTGCCAGTTTTTTATTGTTGCGGGCTGTTTGGCACAGCGCTACGCCAGCGAATTGGCAGCAGAAATTGCTGAGGTCGACGCCTTTGTTGGCACAACGACATTTAATGAAATTGTCAATGTTGTCGGCGCATTACAAGACAGACAGCGCGTTTTATTACAGGTTGATAGTGCAGACCGCATTACACCTGACACGTCGATTAGGCGCTTGGCCGAGGGCACTGTCACAGGGTTTCTAAAAATTGCCGAGGGTTGCGATAATCGCTGTACCTATTGTATTATTCCCAAGTTGCGCGGCCGCTATCGTTCTCGAAAAATTGAAAATATCGTCGCAGAGGCCAAGGCAATGGCGCGCGCCGGTGTGACAGAACTGATTATCATTGCCCAAGATACCTCGCGCTATGGCATTGATAACTATAAAGCTTATAAATTGGTCGAACTGTTAGAACAGCTCAACGCCATTGCGGGCATAAAATGGATTAGACTGCAATATATTTACCCCGATATTTTAACCGATGCCATGATTAAGGGCATTGCCGCGCTCGAAAAAGTAGTTGACTACTTTGATATACCGATTCAGCACGCCAGCAACCGCGTACTAAAGCGCATGCACCGCAACACCAATCTCAAACAGATTCGCAGCGTCATTAAATCAATTCGCAAATACTGTGCTAATCCGTGTGTGCGCACAACAGTGATCGTCGGCTTTCCCGGTGAAACGGCGCAAGATTTTGAACAGTTGTGTGACTTCGTCAAAGAAGTGAAATTCGATAGACTCGGCGCATTTCGCTACTCGTTAGAGGAAAATACGCCGGCCTATGCGCTAGATGGTCGGGTTGACGAAGCGTTGGCCACCGAACGGCTGGCCAATCTAATGGCATTGCAGCAAGATATTTCAGAGGGCTTGCAGGCGCAAAAAATTGACAAGACAATAGAAGTTCTAATTGAAGAAATTGTTGAAGAAAACAGTATTTACGTCGGGCGAACCGCCTATGATGCCCCCGAAATTGACGGCGTTTGTTATGTGCATACGGCTGGCAAAAGCCTTGCAATTGGTCAATATGTGCACGTTTTAGTAACAGATTATCTAGAATTTGATATAATCGCTCAGTTGTAAACTGCAATAGTGTTGTTATCGCAACTGCGCTTGAATTACAGTACATAGCAGTATTGTCATCTCGACTGGAGCGTTAGCGAAATGGAGAGATCTCGCTTTTAACCCCGAGTTTTCTCGACTGCGGCTGAACCTACACTCGAAATGACAGCGTGACAGATTTCGCAACTGCACTTGAATACAGAGCAGCGTTGTCATCTCGACTGGAGCGCTAGCGAAATGGAGAGATCTCGCTTTTAAACCCGAGTTTTCTCGACTGCGACTGCGCATACACTTGAAATAACAACAAAACTGGCATACAGGAGATTGCTTTGAACACAGCAAATAAATTAACACTTTTTAGAATTATACTGGTACCTTTTTTTGTCTACTTTATTTATCAACCGACGCCGACAAGTCGCTATATTGCCTTTGCCATTTTTGCAATTGCTTCGATAACCGACTTTTTAGATGGCCATATTGCCAGAAATTATAATCAGATTACCAATTTAGGCAAACTGCTCGACCCGGTTGCCGATAAAATATTGGTTGTGGCGGCGCTGGTGGCCTTGGTCGACTTAGGTGATATTGCCGGTTGGGTAGTCATTGTCATTATTTCGCGCGACTTTTTTATCGATGTACTCAGAATGAACGCCGCGGCGCAGGGCATTGTTGTCGCAGCTGGTAAATTAGGCAAAATTAAGACGGTTTTACAAATGATAGCGATTGCCGTTATTCTGTTAAATAACTATCCGGCAGCGCAATTTGGCATACCGCTTGACAAAGTTTTACTGTATGGCGCGGTCATTATGACAGTTGTATCAGGAGTCGAGTACACGGCTAAAAATTGGCATCAACTGAAATTATAAGACTTGTTGTCATTTCGACCGCGGCTGTACCTACACTTAAAATGACAGCGTGGCAGATTTCGCAACTGCACTTGAATTACAGAGCAGCACTGTCATCTCGACTGTAGCGTTAGCGAAATGGAGAGATCTCGCTTTTTAAACCCGAGATTTCTCGACTGCGGCTGCACCTTGCGAAAAGGCAACTTGACTAAATAGTTATAACATAATTAACCTGTATTTAACAATTATTAAAGGCTATTTAACTTGATTACCTCGTGAATCAGAGGTAAAATTAAGATACAGAGACATTTCATTACAAAAGTAATAACAGCGTAAAGGCAAGAAGTATAGTATAAAGGAGTGTGATTACGATGAAAAAAAATCCACTTGGTTTACTAGCAATACTGATTGGCTTATTTTTACTTTTGTCGGCTTGTTCTGCCGAAAGCGAAACGGGAACGGCAGACACTTCTGAAAGCAATAGCAGTATAGCGGCTGACCAGACAACTACACAAAACGACAGTCAGGCGACAGGTGAACAGTCTGAGGGGCGCGCAACGCTTGATAAGTTCACGCTTAATTGTCAGCAGTTGCCATTCGAAGAGGCGTTAGTGGTAACCGATGTCGACAAGCAGGATATTGCAATAATCGAAGACAAAACTTATCTACTAAGCGATAATAAATTGCTTGAATACAGCTATGACGAAGAATCACTAAAGTTTGTAAAAGAAATTAATATTGGGCAAACGGGCGAAAAGTTATCATTGACAAATGGTGACACGCTGTGGCTTAGTGATTATAGTGCTCCTCTCATTTCAATTAAAGATGGTGCAAAAGTAGAATCATTCGGTGGGCTAGATTTGGTGGCGATGCATCCTTCGGGCAAATGGGGTATTAGTTATATACTCATGACAGCGGCAGAATGCAAAAAAATTAGCTACGAAGATAATTTAATGAAAAAAAGCAAACTAGATTTTTCTAATGAACTCGATCAGCTACTTTATCTTAAAATTGACGAAAAACACATTTATGCATCAGGTTATCCGGTTGGAGAAACCGAGAAAAAAACTTTTGTCTACAATTTAGATGCTGAATTAGAATTGACGCTGATCGCCGAAGAATACTCTAATCTAGGCACGACAACTTATATTACAGAAACCGAAAATGGCTATCTGGAATTACATGTTGGTGACAATGAAGTATGTCTCTGGGATAAAAACGGACAATGGATTGGTGCAATTGACGGGGCAGAGCTGTTTGGCGAAGCCACAGTTGAATTGTGTTCGGCAGCCATACAGGCAAATGGCGATATTCAGGTGCTGGTAGCTGTAAATGGCGCCGATCAAGCAAAAGAAGTTGTCGTATTTAAATTAAGCGGATTCTAACAGCTGTTTTCGCAAGATTTAACGACACTAAAGGCAAGTCAATACAGTAAATTGGCTTGCTTTTTGTATGTGTAAATAACAATAGAATTAATGAGCTAATTGGTGTAAAATATAGCCAGATTATCAATAGCAAAGCGTGAAGTGCAATGCAATGGAGGGAAAACTTAAACAATGAAACAGGCAGCAATATTAAACATTGGCAGTGAATTAATGGCCGGGCACACACTCAATAGTCATGCTCAATATATTAGCCGCGTACTGAGCAGTGCTGGCTATATAACTGACTACCATATCAGTTGTGCAGACAACGCAGCACACATTGACGAAGCATTAAACTTTTTAAAGAGTAGGGTAGAACTCATTATCATCACAGGTGGCTTGGGGCCAACCCGCGATGATATTACGCGCGAAGTGGTCAGCCAATTCCTTGAGTTGCCGCTTGTTAAAAACGAAGCTGCCAAACAGAAACTCGTTGCCATGTTTAAAACGTTTTCTGGCAAAGTTACCGAAAATAATTATCAACAGATCTATTTTCCGCAAGGCGCACATGTCATTAGTAATGATTACGGCACAGCCGATGGCTTTGTCGTCGCCAAAGACAATTTGACAATTGCCGCTTTGCCTGGTCCAGTAAATGAAATGAAACATGTTTTAGAACGCGTTGCTGATCATGTATTTGACAGTGGTAAGTGTAAATACGAAGCTTCGCTTAAGCTGTTTGGTGCCGGCGAATCGGTGATTGACGATTTAATAAGTGATATTAAAAGCGACACTGTCATGATTGGCATCTATGTCAGCAATAGCATTATTACCGTCCGCTTAACGGCTTACGGTGACACTGAGGCAGCCGCAAAAACGCGCGTTTTACCGCTGCTTGACACCATGCGACAGCGCTTACAGCACTTAATATACGCCGAAGCAGAACTGAGCTTAGCAGAGGTTGTGGTAGCACAGCTCAAGCAAAACCAGTTGACACTAAGCACGGTAGAAAGTTGCACCGGCGGGGCAGTTGCAGCTGAAATTACAAGTGTCAGCGGTGCGTCTGCCGTCTTTATTGGCGGTGTCGTCAGCTATAGCAATGAAGAAAAAATAAGGCAACTGGGTGTTTCAGAAGTGACGCTGGCACAGTTTGGCGCGGTCTCACCCGAAACAGCACGCGAAATGGTGCTTGGCCTTACTGCGCGTACGCAAAGTGACATCGGCGTTGCGATTACCGGCATAGCGGGGCCAACAGGCGGCACGGCCGAAAAACCAGTCGGGTTGGTCTATATTGCGACCAATTACCGGGGCAAAGTAGAGGTTAGCAAACACTTGTTTAAGCGCAATCGCGCTAAAAATCAACACTATGCAAAACTATATGCCTTGAAGGCTGTGCTTGACAGAATAATTAGTAAGTAAGCGTATTCTCGAAATAATTCGTTTTCTGAAAGAAGCGTGCTATCTATATCGAATTTGCGCGCAGCTCCCGCCTAAAAATATACGAAGGAGCACGATAGAGGCTAAAGCGCTTCGTTTCAATCGCTGGTAAAATATTTTATAATATATTTAATAACATTTATTAAAGTGATTTTGCGAGAGAATGCAAATTGCATTTTAGTAAAGAAAAAACTTGATTTTCATTAGAAAAAGGCATATAATATTAGAATAGAACAAACGTTCGCTATACGGAGGTTGCAATGGACGGTAGAAAAAAAGCATTAGAAACAGTGATGAATCAAATTGAAAAACAATACGGCAAAGGCGCAATTATGCGCCTCGGCGACGACCCAATAAATATGAATATCGACGTCATTTCATCGGGCTGCATGGCGATAGACATCGCCTTGGGCATCGGTGGAATACCGAAAGGGCGTATAATTGAAATATACGGCCCCGAGTCTTCCGGTAAGACGACGGTGTCGCTACACGTAATCGCTGAAGCACAAAAAGCAGGTGGTGTTGCGGCATTTATTGATGCCGAACACGCGCTCGACCCGGTGTATGCCCGCAATATTGGCGTCGACGTCGACGAACTCATTGTGTCGCAACCCGACACCGGTGAACAGGCGCTAGAGATATGCGACGCCCTCGTGCGCAGTGGCGCGGTCGATATTATCGTCATCGACTCGGTGGCTGCACTGGTTCCAAAAGCCGAAATTACCGGCGAAATGGGCGACAGCCATATGGGTTTACAGGCCCGTTTAATGTCGCAGGCGCTACGCAAACTGACGGCACTTGTCAACAAATCGAAGTGCTCCGTGATCTTTATCAATCAGCTGCGCATGAAAATTGGCGTTATGTACGGTAACCCCGAAACGACCACCGGCGGCAACGCTTTAAAGTTTTACGCCTCAATGCGGCTCGATGTCAGAAGATCTGAATCGATTAAGTCGGGTGATACCGTTTTGGGCAATCGCACGCGCCTTAAAGTGGTTAAAAATAAATTGGCGCCACCATTTAAAACCGCTCAGTTTGACATTATGTATGGCGAGGGCATTTCTAAAGTCGGCAGCACGCTAGACGCTGCCGTCAGTGCCGATATTATCAACAGAGCCGGCGCTTGGTATAGCTATAATGGTGAAAAACTGGGGCAGGGCCGAGAAAATGTCAAGCAGTATTTAAAACAAGACGCGGCGCTATGTCAAGAAATTGAAAATCTAATAAAACAGCATTATCAAATTGGTACACAGCAAGCTAGCGAAGAAACTAGCAAGTAAATTGAGCGCTTAATTTAGCGCCGTGTGTTCTTGAAATAGCAGTGGGCGACAGCGTTACAAAGTAGCGCTGTCGACAGGTCGCAGTTCGCTATTTTTTATTGTAAATTATCTGTTGGCGTGTTGACACGCTACACAATAGAGGGTAAAATTAGATGTACGGTAGTATCACTGTAGGCGAATGCCTTTTAGATATCTTGTTATCTTTATGATTTCAATAATTAAGAATAGATGAGAACAGTTGCTTATTATAGTCTATAAGCGAGTATTCTAACTATATAAAATATTACGATATCACATTGATACATGTGAACGACTTGTCGTGCAGCTTGTTGCTAGTGGCAATAGCTGCGGGTTGTCCACTAAAGGCCGCACGCGGTCTTATTTTTTTACAAAGAAGAATATTTGAACAGGGGGATAATTAGAATGGGATCAACAGGGTTTTTTCCAATTCTAGTTGTAATCGCAGTCGCTGTATTAGCCCTTGCCATTGGTATGTTGATTGGCTTTTTTATCAGAAAAAATATTTCTGAAGCCAAGTTAAAAAGTGCCGAGGTGAGGTCGGCAGAAATTATTGCCAATGCCAAACAATCTGCTGAATCAGAGAGAAAAGCAAAATTGGTTGAAGCCAAAGATGAAATTTATCAGTTGCGATTAGAACTTGAAAAGGAAAGCAAGAGCAGAAGAAATGAAATTAAATCAATTGAAAAGCGAAATTTACAAAAAGAAGAGCAACTAGAAAACCGCACAAACAAGCTTAACAAGCGCGAAGAATCGCTCAATAAGCGTCAGTCATCGCTCGACAAAAAAGAATCGTCGTTACAAGATTTGGAACAGAGACACCTCAAAGAATTAGAGCGCGTTTCCGGACTTAGCCAAGATGAAGCTAAAAAGCAATTATTACGCGATTTAGAGAAGGAAATTAAGCACGAATCGGTCTTATTGATTAAAGAAGCTGAAAATAAAATTCAGGAAACGGCTAAGAAGAAAGCGCAAGAAATTATTTCTATTGCAATACAGCGCTCGGCAGCTGATCACGTGTCAGAATCGACTGTTTCGGTTGTCGACTTGCCAAACGACGATATGAAGGGGCGCATTATTGGCCGCGAAGGGCGCAATATCAGGGCGCTTGAAACACTTACCGGTGTCGATTTAATTATCGATGATACACCAGAAGCAGTTATTCTGTCGTCATTTGATGCCGTCAGACGTGAAGTGGCCAGAATTGCCTTAGAAAAACTGATACAAGACGGTCGCATTCACCCGGCGCGCATTGAAGAAATGGTCGCAAAGGCCAAAAAAGAAGTCGATCAAAAAATGAAAGAATACGGTGAAAACGCCACATTTGAAGTTGGCATTCACAATTTACACCCCGAATTAATTAAGTTATTGGGGCGTTTGCACTATCGTACCAGTTATGGTCAAAATGTACTGAAGCACTCAATTGAAGTTGCTGAACTGTCTTCAGTGTTGGCGGCCGAATTGGGCGTTAATACTAGAATTGCCAAGCGTGCCGGTTTACTACACGATATCGGCAAGGCGGTTGACCAAGAGCTGGAAGGTACACATGTCGAGCTGGGCATGAACTTATTAAAGCGCTATAAAGAATCAAAGGCCGTAATTCACGCCATGAGCACACACCACGGTGATTACGAACCAGAGACAATTGAAGCAATACTCGTAACAGCAGCCGATGCATTGTCAGCGGCACGTCCTGGTGCGCGTCGCGAAACGCTCAACACCTACATTAAGCGCTTAGAGGGCTTAGAGAACATTTCTAATTCTTATCAAGGCGTCGATAAGTCGTTTGCCATTCAGGCCGGTCGCGAAATAAGAATTATGGTTGTACCAGAAAAAATATCTGACGATGAAATGGTCTTACTCGGTCGCGATATTAGAAAACGAATTGAAGAAGAGCTCGATTACCCTGGTCAAATTAAAGTCAGCATGATCAGAGAAACGCGCTCAGTTGAATACGCCAAATAATGTCACAGGGGAGGCGAGATGACCAGTAGCTATCAAAATCCACTGGTAACACGTTATGCCAGTGCAGATATGGTTACACTATTTTCGGCTGATACAAAATTTTCAACCTGGCGTCGCTGCTGGATAGCATTAGCTGAAGCGCAGCACGAGCTCGGTTTAAACATTACGGCTGAACAGTTGGCCGAATTAAAGGCCAATGTCGACAATATCGACTATGACATGGCGCGTCAAATTGAAAGGGAAACGCGCCACGATGTGATGAGCCATGTGCATACCTATGGCGCCCAATGTCCGACGGCTAAACCAATTATTCATCTGGGCGCGACATCTGCCTTTGTCGGCGGTAACACCGATTTATTGATTATGTACCAAGCTTTGACAATGATCAGAACAAAGCTAGTTGCCGTTTTTAAAAATTTAAGTGATTTTGCTATAAAGTACAAGGCCTTGCCAACTTTGGGGTATACCCATTTTCAGCCCGCTCAACTGACGACAGTCGGTAAGCGGGCAACGCTTTGGTTGCAAGATTTATTGCTCGATTACGATGATATTAGTTATTTATTAGATAACTATTATTTGCGCGGCGCCAAGGGCACCACCGGCACACAGGCCAGTTATATGGCACTATTTGAAAATGACGTTGAAAAGGTCAGAAAACTTGATCAATTAGTCTGTCAAAAATTGGGCATTGCCAAACCAATACCGGTGTGCGGCCAAACCTATACGCGAAAAATTGACAGTAAAATCATTGGTGCCTTGGCTGGCATTGCCCAGAGCATGCACAAAATGACCAATGATTTAAGATTATTACAGCACTTAAAAGAAATTGAAGAACCATTTGAAAAATCACAAATTGGGTCATCGGCAATGGCCTACAAGCGCAACCCAATGCGTTCCGAACGCGTTGCAGCGTTAGCGCGCCTCGTCATTGCCAATTTGGCCAACCCAATGATGACAATGTCGAGCCAGTGGTTTGAACGCACATTAGACGATTCGGCCAACAGAAGAATAAGTTTACCAGAGAGCTTTTTGGCGGTTGACGGCATGCTAAATATTGCCATTAACGTTACAAAGGGCTTAGTCGTTTATCCCAAAGTAATTGAAAAGCACGTTATGGCTGAGTTGCCCTTTATGGCAACTGAGAACATTATTATGGCAGGGGTTAAAAACGGGGGCGATCGTCAGGTGCTGCACGAGCGCATACGGCTGCTGTCAATGGAAAGTGCTAAGCGCGTTAAACAAGATGGCGCCGACAACGACCTGTTGGCGCGCATTGTCAATGATGATACATTTAATATAACGCAGAGCGATATCGCTGACTTATTGGCGCCAAGTCGCTATACGGGCTTGGCGGCAGAACAAGTTGATACATTTATTGAAACGCACATTCAACCGATTATAACACGCTATTCTGAAAGTATTGATACCAATGTCAGCTTAAACGTCTAGTTAAAGTGTAGGGGGTGTAGTATGAAAAAACGCATTTCGATAGCAACTTTTATTACTTCACTAATTGGTTTTATTTTCTGTTTGTTTATGTTTAGCAATAACGGTCATGTTCTTGTGAAAATGCCGTTGCCAGAAGGGCCTACAGCCAAATTTATAGTGCTGAACGTCTCAAGTGGCTTGACAATTTCTATTTTGATATTGAGTGCATTACTGTTAGTGCTATCGCTTTTTCTAAAAAATAAAATACAGAGTAGTAATTAAAAACGAGATCTAAAGAAGTCCGACGCTGTCATCTCGACCGAAGCAGCGCAGCTGCGGCGTGGAGAGATCTCGGTTTTTAAAACGCGCCGCAGTCGACAAATCTCGTATTTATAAAATTAAAAGGAGTGTAAATTAACTATTCCTTAAATATCTATTTTGGGAATAGTTTGATATAGATCATTATGAAGCGACAATATTACATCTATTTGATCATTGGTATCTTTGGCATTTCGGTTTCGCCAATTATTACGCGTTATGCTACTGTTGAGCCACTGACCATTGCGCTTTATCGCATGATAACTGTCACAGTACTTATGGCGTTTATTTTCAATAAAAAATTATTGGCCATAAAAAATGTCTCAAAGCGCACTTTAAAGTTTTCCATTATCAATGGCGTTGTCTTAGCGCTTCATTTTGTTACATGGTTTTATGCCATTAAGTTAACCAGCGTTGCCAGTGCCGCTGTGCTAGTCAATTTGCATCCAATACTATTGGTTGTACTGGCGCGCGTCTTTCACAATGAACGCACCAGCGCTTTTCAAATGATTGCCATTTTCATTACAATTGGCGGTAGCATGTTATTAGCATATGCCGATGGCAATATTTCTGGCCATGCTTTAAGTGGCGATTTAATAGCCATTTTATCGGCCTTTTTATTTGGTATATATCTGTTTATTGGCGATGTCAGCCGTCGTGAAATTTCAAATGAGGTTTATACCTTTATCGTCTATGGCAGCAGCGCCCTATTTTTGATTATTTTATCGGCTGTCGCATTTCCGCAGGCCTTTGTCGTTACCGACAAGATAAACTATTTGGTTTTTCTGGGGTTGGCAATTATCCCTACCCTGCTGGGCCACAGTATGTTGACACTATCACTTAAAGTTGTGTCATCAAAGACGCTGTCCGTTTCAGTTTTGGGCGAACCAATTATTGGTAGTGTAATTGCTTATTTTCTATTTGATGAGGGCTTTACGCCATTAAAATTAACTGGCATAGCCATTATAATGGGCGGCATTTTACTGTACACGCTCAATAAAAAAGACAAAGCCAGCGTCGACGAGGTGCTCAATGAGTAAAAAGAAAATTATTCATAATAAAACTTCAAAACCAGATAATATCGTAGCGGCAGAAAGCCAAATAAAAGAGCGCTGTCGCGCCTTAGAAGCCGAATTTCCCGACTTTTTATACGATTATTTTGTCTATTTAAAAAACGGCGTTGCGCTGACAACGCGTTATGCTTACCTGTCTGATTTACATTTTTTCTTTCGCTATTTAGTAGTTGAAACCTTGTTAACGCGCGCCGAAAGCATTGACCAGGTCAGCTTAAAAGAACTGAAAAAGATCAAAGCCAAAGACGTCAACCGCTTTATTGGCGATTACTGCACCCACTATGAATTAGAAAAAGACGGCGCGACATATGTAATGGAAAATCACAATCGATCACTGTCTCGAAAAAAATCTGCGCTCAGCGTCTTTTTTAAGTTTCTCTATCGCGAAGAAATGCTAAAAACCGATATAACAACCGGGTTTAACCCGATAAAACTGCCGAAACCGCAACCCGATGCCATCAAGCGCTTGCAAATTGAAGAAGTGGCAACCATGATACGCGCAGTTGAATTGGGCGAAGGTTTAACAGAACGCGAAAAAGTTTATTGGGAAAAAACCAAGTACCGCGACAAGGCCATTTTAGTGCTTTTTACCACTTATGGCTTGCGCTTAAGCGAGCTACAACAGCTCAATTTATCGACATTTAACTTTACCAGAGAAGAATTCACCATTTACCGCAAGCGCGGTAAAGAAGTTATTATGCCGATTAATCAGAGCGCCAAGCGCGTGATTGACGACTATTTAGAAAATGAAAGAAATAATTTACAAGTAAAGGTAAAAGACGGCGACGCCCTATTCTTGTCGTTACAGGGCTCGCGCCTTACAATTAGAGCAATTAGAAACTTGGTAAAAAAATACACGTCGATTGCACTGAACACCAGTCGTGACAAGGGCTATAGCCCACATAAATTGAGGGCGACAGCAGCTTCTTCACTAATAGAATTTGGCTTTTCAATATACGATGTACAAAACCTATTAGACCACGACAATATTACAACGACACAGCTTTATGCCGCCCATCGCAAGCATGCCAAGCGCGATATATTATCGAATTACGAACTGCTCGACGACAATAAAAAATAACCCAAAATTATAACATAATCTGTGTAAAAAAACAACGAAAATATTAAACTCTTAAATTTTCGTCGATACTCTAAAATGAACAATAGTCTAATAGTTGTTTTTATTAATATTATCTATACAACTTTAAGTTCATAAAAATTTTGAGTAATTAAATAGTCATCTAATTTTGAAAAATTTGTCTTTCCGTAGAAGACATATTTTCCATTATAAAATATCTTAGATAAAAAAATGGGCCTTTCTGAGTCATATTCAGTATATAAAGTATTAATATAACTTTTTGTTTTTCCTTTATTTTTAATATTTTTTTCATTTAACGAAACAGGTTCTGTAAAACAAAAACATTTATACAGATCGCTATATTCTTTATTTTCTCCAATATCATTCATCGGAATGGCTATATTTACTCCATGAGGATATTGAAAGTCGTCCTTTCCTTGTCTTGATAAATAAGCAACTCCATCTATTCCTAATACATTCATACATCTGACTATACTCTGACTTATTAAATATTCATATTTTAAACTTTCATCACCTTCTTTATTAACAGCAAAAGATGTAGCTAAAATTAAAGGGAAAATTTTCAATAAAGCATTTTGCAAATTTCGTTTAGATTCATCAAATAAATTTTTTTGATAGACACCATTGATCAAAGCTTCAGAAATTACTAAATTTAATATTTTTAAATCTTTTCCTTTAGAATTAAACTTAAACGATGATACATACAGTTCTTTATTTTCTTCTTTTTTATCCCAATGATATTCTTTAGCACATATATATGATGTTACCCCCAAATAAAGACAAATTTGATTTTTAACACTAAACCTCGAATTTTTAGCTAAATTTCGTTTACTGTAAGACAAGGAAATAATCTCTTTCAGCCCTATTTTTTGTCCTTTTTCAACTACTCTTGCTCTATAAAAATTTAATTCTGTCGTTAGCCTTTTATTATAAAAATCATTATTTTTCCAATTTGAATGCAAAAATTCAAAAGCGGCTACACCTCTAAAAGCATAACTATCGTTTAATCTAGAAACAATAAATTCATTATTGATATACGTTTTCAATAAGTTTTTCATCTTACTATCCCCAATATCTGTTCTTCCAGATATTAAATCCTCTAATATTTCGATAATAACATCACAATTTTTACTTATTTCTTCAAACAAAAATTCTTCTGTTTGAAACGCTATTTTAGATAGTTCATTTTTATATTCTTCTAATTTATTTTTTAATACTTTTTTATATTCTTTATTACTATTAACTACAATAGGTAACTTAAATCCATTTATATTATTATCATAGTAATCATATATTGGTTTTAAAATAGGCTCTAATTCTTTTAAAGTAACATCAATATTATTTGATTTTGATTGAAATTCTTCTGAATTTGTCATTTCCAAACGCCTCGTTGACCGTTCATTTTCACTCATAGCAAAATAATTAACATCTGGGTATTTAGTTAATAATCCATTATTTATGTAATTATTAGCTTCTTCTTTAGAATTAAATTCTAAGGCTTTCGAATTACCGTGCTTGTCAATTTCTGATAAAGGTAAAATATTTTTATCATTAAAAATCATATATTTTTCACTCATTTATTCTTCTCCTAAATCTGCATTTCATAACCATACTGTTGCAAAGTAAGTTCATCATCAATCACTTCATTGTAAATCCCGTCAACCTTTAAAAAATTATTTTGTTCGTATAATTTAATAGCAGGTTCGTTCTTATTCACTACAAATAATCGAAGATATGCTATATGTTGATTTTAGCGATTTCTACAATATTTTCAATAGTCTTACTAGCAATACCTTTATTTAAATAATTAACATTAACCCCAGCCTATCAATATACATAGCATATGTATAAAGAGATTGTTGAGAAAATGCTAAAAGATGGCCCTGATATTTGGGATGATATTTATCCTGTTAATTTTATTGAAACTGATATTGTAAATAATAGCTTTTATATTATGACAAGTGGTTCGAATATTATATCTGGAGTAGCTATTTCTAAAAATCATGATAGTGAAAATTCAATAACTTGGTAAAATTCAAAAGCATACACTTAATCCGAGCCGTTTAAAATTTTCCTTAGCTTCTCATTACTAATGTTGGTAATTCATCATCAGCATAAGATTCAATATTCAGCAGTTCATAATACCCATTTCCATTTAAATGAAGTAATTTGGCAAATGCTGGTTCAGTCTTTAAGCCTTGCTTTTTTAAAGCGATTATTTTATTTTTAAATTGAAGTCCGTAAAATTTTAAAAGCCTATCTTCAATTAACATATGCCTGTATGCATTTTGCTTACAAACAGGGAGATCAGTTGCATAAATCTCTATCTCGAAATCATCTGCGATAAAATTGCAAACTAAAACATTATTTTTCTCATAAGTAATTTTAAATTTTTTGTGTTTTTCAAAACTAAAAACAAGTAGTTCTTCAAATTTTTTAAAATCATAAACTTCACATATGATATCTAAATCGCTGCTATTTATATCAATTTCAATAGGAATAGTCCCTACTAATACTGCATTATAGTCACTCAAAATATCGATAACTTTTAGCCTATTCAAACAATGATACGCTTTTACCTGCCTTTCATTACCAAATTTTAAATATGAAATATTTCCCCAATCTTTAATCATCTACAAACCTCAATAAAACTAATTCTTCATCCATTCCCTCTTTATATTTTGACTTTCTTTTTCTAAAAATGCCTGCTCTAAATTTATATCAAGTGAATTGCACAGCCCTAGTAAAACGATTAAAACATCTATAATTTCACTACTTGCGTTACCGTAATTATTTGCCTTGGTATTATCTACTTTTAAACTTGAATAGTCTTTTCTAATAGCTTTTGCTAACTCACCAACTTCTTCTGTTAATATTAGCATCTCAAGTTCAGGTGGATTTCCTTTTAAATTTCTCAGCTCAAGCATTGTTTTTACATACGCTTGTAGGTCATTTAAAATATGTGATTTATTTTTAAATTTATTAAAAACAATTTCTTGTCTATTTTCCTTCATTAGGCTACCACCTCTTCATATTATATGCGTGCTTTTCTTCATAAACTTTAGAAAACTCTTCAGCAGATATATTAAAACAAGTCATCAGGTCAGACATATACATCATCACATCAACTAACTCTTTAACAAAATCAGTTCTAACAGACTCATCATCCATAATTTTACTATGGCCTTGTTTTTTTATAATATCAACTATTTCGCCCATTTCGCCCATTGCCCACAAGAGCGAATAATGTCCATTTTCTGGTGTTTTTGAAATCCAATCCTTACCATATTTTTCGTATAATTCAGCTTGAATTTGAATCATTCTTTCAATGCTAATATTTTCTTTCATTCACTCTCCCCCTTTACTAAAAAGCAAACTAATTAAACTGCTTTCATAAGGTATAAAACTTCCTAGTTCTATCATTTTCATTATTTCAGACTTACTTGCCCATTTTATAGCGCTTACCTCATCTTTTTGCAATATTAATTCACTAATATCAAGTTCTTTATTTAATATATAAATATCATCAAACCATTTACTATCATACATAGTTAAACATGGTCTAAAATTTTCACTGGCGATATCAATGCCCAACTCTTCTTTGGTTTCTCTTATAACCGCTTGCTCACTATTTTCGCCACTTATTGCACTACCACGAACAGAAATATCCCAAACGCCAGCGTATTCTGTTTTATTGCTAGACCTTTGTTGGATAAGCATTTCTCCACAACTGTTAAAAATACAGAGTTTTACAGCTAATCTGTAACAATTATCTGGCACTTCATCACCCTTATTCATAGTAATATCTAGTTTATTTCTATATTTATCATATAAATCCCAAATTTCCATTTGTTCTCCATTCTCACTACACTAGCAACATCACTCGTAATTATACCATCAAAACCTAATTGCTTACAGCCCCAAACAGTAAATCAACTAAAAAGCACAGACAGTAAATCAACTAAAAAGCACCCCATATTTCTATAAAATGCGTCTTTATAATTCTACTTCTGTTCTATATCTAGCAACTTCACTTTTTTATGACGCTTTCATAAATTGCTATGTTCTGATAAAGGTGCCAAGTTGCATTTCATTGAAAAAAACTTGTGTTTTTCAAGGTGCCGGTATAGACACAAGGTTTTATGGTTTTTCTTTCGGCTATTCCACTGTTTTTATGTCATTTCGACTTTAAACGAAGTTGCGAAATGGAGAAATCTCGGGTTTTTATTTGACTTTATTCTGATAAAGGTGCCAGGTTGCATTTCATTGAAAAACACTTGTGTTTTTCAAAGTGCCGGGTTGCTCTATAGACACAAGGCTTTATGGTTTTTCTTTCGGCTATTCCACTGTTTTTATGTCATTTCGACTTTAAACGAAGTTGCGAAATGGAGAAATCTCGGGTTTTTATTTGACTTTATGTCTTTCATTTGTTGCAGACAAATTTCACGGCGCGCTAGCGCCATTTCATGCAGCGTGGCTGCATTTCATCGAAAAGCACAACGTGCTTTTCTAGGTGCCAGGTTGCGCTACACTCTAAAAAACACCTGCGCTTTTCTGGGTGCCAGGTTGCTTTATAGGCACAATCGCTACGCTTTGACATCTCGGTTTTTAAAATGGCGATTGAAACGAAAGTATTTCGCTTTAATCATTGGCTGGCTGTCATTTTTTAGGAGGGTACGCTCAAGGCCGCTCGGCCAAGCTAAGCCCCTCTACAAAAACAACAGCCAGCCAATGCGCGAGGGCACTTTCTGACTATCTAAGCAGATTGCTTGCAATCTGCTGCGTCGCAAGTTTTTTATTTGTTTCATTGGTTTTTTAGAATTGGAACAAATAAAATAGCGAAAGACTAGTCGTTATGAACCATGCAATGTTTGATTTATACAAAGGTGTCGGATTAGCTAATACACCAATTTGTCATTTTGACTGTAGCAGCCTAGCTGCGAAATGAAGAAATTCCGCTTTTACATTTTGTTAAATGCGCTAGCCCCATTTCACACAGCTTTGCTGCAT
>PDWI01001607.1_pt1 | contig 39525 bp, 39 predicted proteins | sample 1430891 | NCBI WGS metagenome assembly PDWI01 (sample SAMN01162508, study PRJNA174530) | Oral metagenome, whole genome shotgun sequencing project. | biome: Marine environment; feature: Marine mammal; material: Swab sample of the gingival sulcus; isolation source: swab sample of gingival sulcus... | reverse complement strand
ATGCTAAGCTGCAATTATCTCAATGAACCGCCGTATACGGATCCGTACGTACGGTGGTGTGGGAGGTGGCAGCAGTAATGCTGCTACCTACCCGATTGAAATAACAATAAATCCCAGCGTGAAATAACAATAAATCCCAGCGGTGGTTTGCTGCAATTGTCTAAAGTCGGACACACAAGAAGAACCGAATCGTTGTAGTCCGGCAACAAATTTCGTTAGTAACTTTTACAAGCAAAGCTTCTTTTTTTGATAACTCATTGTTTTGTAATGGTTTATTGGTTGGCATGAATTGTGCTTATAGGCTGTCGAGAGCAGTTTTTGCCGATTAATAGACGATTCAAAGGTTAATGATGATTTTTAAATATGTACGATTGCTAATCCTTCCTGCGGTTATGTTGTTATCACTTTCCACGGGTGTTCAAGCCGCTCCTCTGAGTTATTGGGGGGACAACGGTTTTAGAATGATTGCCGATGACGATGGCGTGGGTGACCACGGCTTTGTCAATCCGGGTTGGGGTGGCCAGGATTTTGATGCTGAATATTTGTTTTACACCTATGACAAAACCACGTCCATGCTAACCATCGGTTTGCAAACCGGGTTTGATCTGGTTGATGGCCATATACAGTGGCACGGTCATGACTATTACGCGGGCGATCTGGTAATGACTTTTGATAAGCTCGCGGGTCGTGAATTTGCAGTAGATTTCGGTCTTCTGACCAGAGACTCCGAGGGTGACCTTGTCGATGCGGGCACGGGCACGGGTATTGACGCTGCGGGTGTGTATGAGGTCAGTAGTTGGAACAATGATATCACTTACACGAGTTCCGGCCCCTTCGCGATGGACGGTGGTACTTTTGTCACTGCGGTCAACAGTGCTGTAGGTTACGACGTACTTGCGGATAGCTACTATCGCACAGTGACATTTGATTATTCCGAGCTGGGTTTGCAACCGGGCTTTAATTTCACCGCTCATTGGACGATGAGCTGTGGTAACGATTTGATCCTGGGAACAGGCCATGTACCTGTTCCCGGTGGCCTGGCGCTGCTGAGCTTGGGGCTGGTGGCATTTGCCTGGGCGCGCCGTCAAACGATTCGGAAATAACCAAAGTCGTTAACGCTACTCTCTCTCAATATGCCCCAATAGGGGTATATTGAGGGTTATCAAGCAAGTAAATTTTCAAGAGCTGTGCTATCGTTGGCGCTCTGCAATAATAAGCGAATACAGCGAGCAGCTCATGAGTCACTCCCCCCTTTCTTCTGAACTTCATCGACACTTATCCGCTATTCTGGGCGAGTCCGGCATTCACAGCGACGACAGCGGCGCTGTGCCTTCACTGGTGTTAAAGCCCGCAAATACAGAGCAGGTTGCGGCAATCCTCAAGGCTTGTAACGAGGCAGGGCAAGCCTTGATTCCCATTGGTGGCCGTACGGGGCTGGCGGGCGCTTTGCTTCCCCTGGGGGATGAGCTGGGGCTGTCGCTGGAGCGAATGAACGCTATTGAAGAAGTTGACACTCTGAACCGCACCATCACCGTACAGGCCGGTTGCATATTGCAAGTGGCCGCCGAAGCTGCTGAACAGCATGGCTTGTTGTTGCCGCTGGATCTTGGTGCGCGCGGCAGCGCTACTATTGGCGGCAATGTGGCGACCAATGCCGGCGGCAATCGCGTTATTCGCTACGGCATGATGCGCGATATGGTGCTGGGCATGGAGGTGGTAATGGCCGATGGCACGGTGCTTTCCACACTCAATAAAATGATAAAAAACAATGCCGGTTACGACTTAAAGCAGTTATTTATCGGTGCCGAGGGAACCCTGGGTGTGATTACCAAAGTGGTCTTGCGTTTGCGGCCTAAGCCTGTCAGTCAGAATACAGCGCTGCTGGCGGTACAGGATTTTCAGTCGGTATTAAAGGTCCTACATCAATTGGATGCAAAGTCGGCGGGCACATTGAGTGCGTTTGAGGTGATGTGGCCGTCGTTTTACGAGCATATTACCCGCGCAGGTGGCAACCACCGTCCGCCATTGCCCCACGGCAGCCAGTATTACGTGCTGGTGGAAACCTTAGGTGCGGATCAGGAACAAGATAAGCAGGTATTTGAGGAAAATCTCTACCCTGTTTTGGAGCAGGGCATAGCCACCGATGCGGTTATTGCGCAATCCCAGGCGGAAAGAAATGCAATTTGGGAAATTCGTGACGATGTATTTGAGTTGTTTGGTTTAGGGCCATGCGCGATTTTTGATATCAGTGTTACGGTGGATAAAATCGAAGCCTTTGTGGATGCGGTGCATGAATCTGTTGCCGATTTGCCCGATCCTATTTGCGTAGTATTCGGTCACCTGGGTGATTGTAATTTACACGTCATGGCGGGCACGAAAGATATTAACGCCTTTGATAAAGCTAAAATAGAGCAAGGTATTTACGAGGTGGTGCGACGTATGGGAGGTTCTGTTTCTGCGGAGCACGGCGTGGGTATCGAAAAGAAACCGTATCTGGATTGTACGCGTTCGGATGTGGAGATTGCCCTGATGAAACACCTAAAACACAGCCTCGATCCCAACAATATTTTAAATCCTCATAAAATCATTTCGATTGCAACGCCTGCGGAGAAAGTATAATGAACGGTGCGCAAAGTCTAGTCACTACGCTGGTCAATGGCGGCGTGGAAGTGTGTTTTACCAATCCTGGCACGTCTGAAATGCATTTTGTCGCGGCGGTGGATGAAGTCGAGGGCATGCGTACTATTCTGTGTTTATTTGAGGGTGTGGCCTCGGGTGCTGCGGACGGTTATGCGCGTATGGCGGGCAAACCCGCTTCCACGTTGCTGCATTTAGGCCCGGGGCTTGGCAACGCTTTGGCCAATATCCACAATGCCAAGAAAGCCCATTCGCCGATGGTGAATATTATCGGCGATCACGCGACCTATCATTTGCAATACAACGCACCGCTGACATCGGATATTGAAGGCATTGCAGGCCCCGTGTCGCACTGGGTACACACCAGTACGGACCCAAAAACACTGGCTCAAGATACTGCAACTGCGCTTGGTGCCGCTGGGGATACGAACATCGCCAGCCTGGTATTACCGGCGGATGTATCCTGGAGCGAAAACGCCGGTGCGCCGGAAACGCCCGTTAAAAACGTAGCACCAGAGCCTGTAAAGCAAAAGGAACTGGAACAAGCCATTGCCGCGCTCAGCAGCGGCGAGCCCTGTATGCTGATGATAGGGGGCTGCCATGTTTCACCTGAGCGTGCAGAGGCTTTAAGTCGTATTGGGAACGCCACCGGGGCGCGGGTCAGCGCTGATGTGTTTCCAGTGCGTATTGCCCGTGGCGAGGGCAGAGCGGTGCTGGAGCGCCTGCCCTATCTGGCGGAATTGGCCATCGATCATATCAAAGACGTAAAACATTTGGTTCTAATCGGCGCAGCCTCGCCGGTGTCGTTTTTTGCCTATCCCGATGTACCCAGCGTTATTCACAGCGCAGATTGCGAAGTGACCGAGCTGGTGTCGCCTCGCGGTGATATCGATGGCACCTTGAACGCCCTGGTGGAAAAACTGGCAGAGAATACGGAACCAGCTTTGTACGCTGCAGAATGTCCGCCTGTGCCCGAGGGAGATCTCAGCGCGGATGCAGTGGCAGCGCTGGTTGCGAGGCATTTACCCGATAACGCCATTATTGTGGATGAAGGTGTGACATCTACGATTTTTGCCTACGACGTATTAAAAGGTGCTGCGCCCCACGATTATTTGTCCCTCACCGGTGGCTCTATAGGTTGGGGTTTGCCCGCCGCCGCCGGCGCGGCAGTGGCCTGCCCTGATCGTAAAGTGATTTGTCTGGAGGGCGATGGCAGCGCCATGTATACCATTCAGGCTTTGTGGACCATGGCGCGGGAAAACCTGGACATTACCGTAGTGATTTACAATAACCACAAATACAGTGTGCTGGAGCTGGAATTTATGCGCACCGGTGCTCGCGGCGGCGTGCCCGGCCCCAAGGCGGCCGCTATGTTGGACATCGGCGCGCCGGTGATGGATTTTGTGGCGATGGCGCAGTCTATGGGTGTTACAGCCTCCCGCGCCACCACTGTTGCCGAAATGGATGCGCAGCTCACCGAGGCTATGGCTGAGCAGGGTCCGCGCCTGATCGAGGTCGTGGTGCCGACCCTGCTTTAGGGGTGCGCCATCAGCATTGCTGCGCACTAACCCGGATAATTCACCAGTACGGCGGCTTGCCCACTATTATTTATTTGATAATGGTTTTTCGAAAAAAATGACTTCGAATCTTGCCCAAAATCATTCAAACCGTAGCTACCGCTACGCTTTTCATGATATTTGAGCAACCTTCTTTGTCATTTGTTCCCGAAAATTCCATTTACTGGTGAAATATCCGGGCTAACGGGCCATGGCCTCGGCCAATATGTCTTCAATCTCTACAGGATCTTTCAAGCGCTTGACCGATTCAAAAAATGGCCCCGCTTGTGGGTAGTAGGCACGTAAATACACCAGCCATTGTTTGAGCGGATTGCCAGCGCAGTGGGCATCGTAGTGTTGCAGGGTTTCGTGAAAGAACTCAAGCATCAAAGGCAGCACCTCTTGCCACGACAGGGGTGCGGGCGTTTCACCCTGTAATTGTGCGCGCACCAGGCGGGGGAGATCCGGGCGGCACAGTACGCCTCGGGCTAACATCAACTGCTTACAGCCGGTTTGCGCGGCGCAGCGCAAGGCGTCCTGCGGGTTCCAGATTTCACCATTGGCGATGACGGGAATGTCCAATAATTCCCGGGCGCGGGCGATTTCATCCCACCACGCTGGTGGTCTGTAGCCCTGGCGTTTGGTGCGTGCGTGAACGACGACTTCGCTCGCTCCGCCTGCGGCCATGGCGAGCAGGTTGTCCTCATATAAGTCGGTGTCATCAAAGCCCAGGCGGGTTTTTACCGACAGGGGCACATGCGCGGGCAAGCTGCTTCGCACCGCGTAGACAAGGTCAAACACGCGCTCGGGCTGGCGCAACAAAATGCTGCCGCCGTCTGAATTGTTGACGGTTTTTGCCGGGCAGCCAAAATTAAGGTCTATGCCCGGCGCGCCCAGTTCAGCGCCGCGGGCGGCGTTTTCCGCAAGTGGCTGAGGTTTGCCGCCCAGAAGCTGCAGGTAAACCGGTACGCCTGCATGTGTGTGGCCACTGCGCCAGGCCAGCTCAGGGCACAGGCGATGGAACACTTTTGGGGGTAGCAGACGGTCGGTGATGCGCAGAAACTCGGTCACACAGCGATCAAGCCCACCCAGGCGCGTAAGCAGGTCGCGCATGGTGTGATCTATCACGCCTTCCATAGGAGCGAGCATCAACTGCATATAATGCCTGTAATTTTAGGGTTTGGCGCGGCATTGTATAGTAAGATATCGGCGCCGATAAGGTGTGATCGCGTAAAATTCAGCTTCTTGGAAGCGACTTTCGTCGTAAGCGTTCCTATTCGCGCCGCGCTGCTTTATCATGGCGCATTGTCTGCAAGCGGGAACTCGCGATGGAAAGCAATATTATCAATCAGGGCCTGGAGCTTATGTTGTACGGCATGGGCACGGTGGTGGTGTTCCTCACCCTGCTGGTACTGGCAACGAGCTTTATGTCATGGGCGATTGCGCGATTTTTTCCAGAGCCAGTGACCCCGCCGCCAGTTGCCGGTAAGGAGCAGCCTGTGGTCGCAGCTGCTGATGACGCTACTCTGGTTGCGGTAATCAGCGCCGCGATTGCCCATCACCGGCGCAAGCGCCAGTAAATCAAACACCTCAACCAAGGAAAGAGGTCGCTATGACTGCTAACACCCGCCCATTGGGCATCACCGATGTGGTTCTGCGCGATGCGCATCAATCGCTGTTTGCCACACGTTTGCGTTTAGATGATATGCTGCCGATTGCCGCAGCGCTTGATGACGTAGGGTTCTGGTCGCTGGAGACCTGGGGCGGCGCAACTTTTGATTCCTGTATTCGCTTTCTGGGTGAAGATCCCTGGGATCGTATTCGCGAGCTGAAAAAGGCGATGCCCAAAACGCCACAACAGATGCTGTTTCGCGGCCAAAACATTTTGGGCTATCGCCACTACGCCGACGATGTAGTGGAGAAATTTGTCGAGCGTGCCGCCGCTAACGGCGTCGATGTGTTTCGCGTATTTGATGCGATGAACGACATGCGCAATCTCGAAGTGGCGCTGTCGGCGGTAAAAAAAGTGGGCAGGCACGCCCAGGGCACCATTTCCTATACCTTAAGTCCAGTGCACTCGGTGGATACCTGGGTAGAACAGGGCAAGCGAATTGAAGATATGGGTGCTGACTCCATCGCCATCAAAGACATGGCCGGATTGCTCACGCCTTACGCGGGTTTTGAGCTGGTGTCGCGGTTAAAAGCCAGTTGCGATATACCCATTCATATGCAGTGTCATGCCACGACGGGGCTTTCCACTGCAACGATTTTGAAGTGCGTGGAAGCGGGTATTGACAATGTCGATACCGCGATTTCGTCCATGTCCATGACCTATGGTCACTCGCCTACGGAAACCGTGGTTGCCATGCTGCAGGGTACGGAGCGCGATACCGGCTTGGATTTAGCCAAACTTGAGGACATCGCCGCCTATTTTCGTGAAGTGCGTAAAAAATACGCCCGCTTCGAAGGTTCGCTCAAGGGGGTTGACTCGCGCATTTTGGTGGCACAGGTGCCCGGTGGAATGCTGACCAATATGGAGAACCAGCTGCGCGAACAAAACGCGGGCGACAAGCTCGATGAGGTGATGGCGGAAATCCCCAAAGTACGCGAGGATCTGGGCTTTATTCCACTGGTAACACCCACATCACAGATTGTCGGCACTCAGGCTGTGCTGAATGTGCTCACCGGTGAACGCTATAAGACCATTTCCAGGGAAACCACGGGTATATTAAAGGGCGAATACGGTGCTACGCCAGCGCCGGTTAACCCGGATTTACAAGCGCGAGTGTTGGGCGGTGCAGCAGCGCTGACCTGCCGCCCTGCCGATGAACTTGCGCCTGAGCTGGATAAACTCAGCGCCGAATTAAAAGCTCTCGCGGCCGATAAGGGCATCGCCCTAAGCACTGGCGAGGGTGAAATTGACGATGTGCTCACCTATGCGCTGTTTCCGCAAATCGGCCTGCGCTTTTTGGAAAATCGCGGCAATGCCGACGCTTTTGAAGCGCCGCCAGAAGTTGAAGCAGCACCCGCAGCTACTGCTGCGCCGGCGAAAGCAAAAGCGAAAGCAGCAGATGCGCCCGCGGTATATACCGTAACTGTGCAAGGCCAGGCCTATGTGGTGGAAGTGGCTGAGGGCGGTGATGTGAGTGCTATTGAGCAAGTGCCTGCAACGCCTGCGCCGTTGGTACGGGAGGCAGCCTCCGCAGGGGCGGCGACTGCACTGCCTGCACCACTTGCGGGAAATATCTTCAATATCAAAGTGAGTGTTGGACAGCAGGTGGCAGCCGGCGATGTAATTGTTATTTTAGAGGCCATGAAGATGGAAACCGAAGTGCGCGCCTCCGAGGGCGGTACGGTGGCTTCAGTGGATGTGGCAGTGGGCGACGCGGTGGCAGTGGGCGATACCCTGGTGACCATTGCCTGAGCTTCTTGAGGCGGAGATTTCATGGAAAACCTGTTAACCCTGTGGCAGTCCTCGGGGCTGGTACAAATGACATCCGGTCAGTTTTTAATGCTGGTCATTGGGGTGTTGTTGCTGTTTTTGGCGATTCGTAAGAACTTTGAACCGCTGTTACTGGTGCCTATCGGCTTTGGTGGCATTTTGGCCAATATTCCCGGTGCGGGGCTGGCCTATTCTGCCGTGGAAAATGCCTTAAATGCCGGGCAAATCGAGATTAGCACTGCGGTGGCGGGCATGCTGGGGCTCGGGGTCGATGCCAGTGTGCACGCGCTCTACGAAGCCTATAACAGTGCTGCGCCTGCGGTGCAGGCCGGTATCTTGCACCTCGCTGAAGCCGAGGGCTTCAGCAATGGCATGTTGTACAACTTTTACAGCGTCGCTATTGCCAGTGGCGTTGCACCTTTGATTATTTTTATGGGGGTGGGTGCGATGACAGATTTCGGCCCGCTGCTGGCCAATCCCAAAACCCTGTTTTTAGGTGCTGCGGCGCAGTTTGGCATTTTTGCCACGGTGCTTGGGGCTGTGGGCATGACGGCTCTGGGTATCACTGATTTTTCCATCGCAGATGCCGCTGCGATTGGTATTATCGGTGGGGCAGACGGCCCAACGGCCATTTACGTCTCCAGCGTACTGGCGCCGGATTTATTGGGTGCCATCGCGGTGGCCGCCTATTCTTATATGGCGCTGGTGCCGCTGATTCAGCCGCCGATTATGCGCCTGTTGACCAGCGAATCCGAACGCCAGATTGAAATGGTACAGCTGCGGCAGGTTTCCAGGCGTGAGAAAATTGTATTTCCCCTGGTGTTACTGGTGTTGGTGGCGCTGCTGCTACCCGATGCTGCGCCCCTGCTGGGCATGTTTTGTTTTGGGAACCTGATGAAAGAGTGCGGTGTGGTTGATCGCTTGTCAGATACAGCGCAGAATGCCCTGATCAACATCACCACGATATTCCTGGGTTTGTCCGTGGGCTCCAAGCTGGTGGCGTCCAAGTTTCTCGATGTGAATACGCTGGGTATTCTGGCCCTGGGCATCGTCGCCTTTGGTATTGGCACGGCGTCTGGCGTGTTGATGGCAAAGCTGATGAACCGTTTTGGCGGCACGCCCATCAATCCGTTAATTGGCTCTGCAGGCGTCTCCGCAGTGCCGATGGCAGCGCGAGTGTCGAACAAATTGGGGCTTGAGGCGAACCCGCATAATTTCCTGTTGATGCACGCAATGGGGCCGAATGTGGCAGGTGTGATCGGTTCTGCTGTGGCGGCGGGTGTGATGATCAACCTGGTTTCAGGGTGAGCGTACGGGTAAAACTGCAAGCGTTGGTGTTTTTTATTTTTGCGTGCAAAAAAGTCACTGATATTGGAAATTGTTTGTGCGCTTTCCAGTTTTATGTTGTCTATTTACAGTCGGGCGTATCGAGTTGAATGGCCGTCATTTTTACTAACAGGGAGTCAAGCAATTGGCGGCTATGAACTGGGAGCAAATCAACAGGCGTCTCGAGCACGGTTTTGACCGGTTCTGGACCCGTGTGATGGCCTGGGCTGGCCCCGATGGCGTGCGCCTGCGTCGCGTTTTGATTGCGTTGGCGGTGTTGTGGTTGCTGCTGGCGCTGGCGAAAATTGTCTGGGCCTTGCTACCTGTTGCGCCCACCTTGGAGCCGCCTGCGGTGCCCCTGCTCAATCCTTTAACTGCGCAGACCTCCGCCAGTGGCGCTGTTGCACCTGTTGCTGTCGACAAGCTGCTGGCATGGCACTTATTTGGTAAACCGGGGCAAGCGGTGACGCGAGAGCCTGTCGTGGTGCGGCGACCCGTCGATCAGGGTGGTATTGAGCGGGGAGCAAAAGAGTCCAAGCTGAATATTACGCTCACGGGTATTGTCGCGATGAGCGATGAGGGCTTTGGTATGGCGATTATTGAGCACTCGCGCAAGCAGCAACTTTATGCGGTGGGTGATGAATTGCCGATAGGTGGCGGCCAGGTAAAGCTCGCAAAAGTTTTAGCCGATCGGGTGGTGATTGATAACCGCGGCACTTATGAGTTAATTCGTTTGTTCGAACAGGGCGATTTAGTGGCAACTGTAAGAGAGCCTGCATCCAAAACCGAAGAGCTGGCGCAACAGCCCACTCGCGCGATGAGTGTGAAGCGCGATGATGCAGTGAGCAAAGCAATTGCCAGGCAGTATCGTCAGCGTTTGTACAATGATCCGCAATCGCTGGCAGAGGTGGTGAAGATTTCGGCGCATCGTGAACAGGGGCAGTTGCGCGGTTATCGCGTGCGCCCAGGCAACGATAAGCAACAGTTCGAACAGTTGGGTTTTAAAGCGGGCGATTTAGTCACCAGCGTGAACGGTATTCCTTTGGACAACCCCAGTAATGCGGTGCAGCTTTATCAATTGATGCGCACGGCGAGTGAGGCAGTGTTTGAAGTGGAACGTGGCAGCACACTGGTAACGCTCACCGTGATGCTTGGTAATGAATAAATGCGGCAGCAACAGCAGGGAACAAATTAGCAGTGAAGTTATTTAACGTGATCTCTTATTTTAAATTAACACGGTTGCCCGCGTTTGGCCTGACAATGGCTTTATTGTTGAGCAGCTTTGCCAGTGCACAGGAGTATACGGTCAATTTAAAAGACACCGATATACAAGAGCTGATTAAATTTGTTGCCGAAGTGACGGATACCACTATCGTGGTAGACCCGGCGGTAAAGGGTAAGGTCAAAGTGGTTTCGGCCAAGCCGGTGCGCAAAGATGAACTCTATCAGTTGTTTCTATCGATTTTAGAGGTTCACGGCTACACGGCGGTGCGTTCTGGCTCGGTGGTGCGGGTGATTCCCTCGAAAGAAGCGCGCTCATCAGCGATAGAAATTCGCGATAAAGGCAGCGCGTTGAATAATGACGAATACGTTACGCAAGTGATTCGTCTTGAGAATATTTCTGCCGCCAAGTTAATTCCCGTGTTGCGACCCCTGGTGCCACAGCAGGCGCACATGGCGGCTTATGCTCCCAGTAACGCCATTATTATTTCTGATACCGGCGCCAATATTGCGCGTATTCGCGGCGTTATCGAACGCATGGATAAATCTGCGCGTCAGGAAACTCAAGTTGTTAAATTAAGATACGGCGTGGCCAGCGATATCGTCAGCATGCTGGAAAAACTGCAAAAGTCGGAAGGCCAAAAAAGGGGAGTCGCCCAAAAGTCGGTCTTGTTAGTGCCCGACAACCGCACCAACAGTGTTTTAATCAGCGGTGATGAAATGGAGCGCGCCCGTCTTAGAAAACTGATTTATCATCTGGATAAGCCGCTTGAGCAAAACGGCAATATCAAAGTGATTTATCTGGAATATGCCAATGCCAAGGATGTCGCCGAGGTGCTTGGTAAGGTTCTGCAAGGCATGAGTAAACTCAATGACGGCAATAAAAGTGCGGGTTCCGCAAAGGCGAGTATAGAGGCTGAGGAAGGTACGAATGCCTTGATTATTACCGCAGATGCGGGCGAGATGGCAGCGCTGGAAGCGGTGGTACAGCGCCTGGATATTCGCCGGGCGCAGGTGTTGGTTGAGGCAATTATTGTCGAATTGAGTTCGACCAATGGTAAGGACCTGGGTTTGGAATGGGTGTTTGCCAAAGACAATGGTGCTTTTGGTTCGAATATTAACGTGAGTAAATCCTCGCGTACGTCGAGTTTAGGTTCATCGATTTTTGATAAATCCGATGACAGCGATGACAATTCCACCGATGAGTTTAATACCAATGCCTTGCTAAGCGGTCTGGCGGGGGTTGGCGGTACGACACTGGGCTGGGGAACCGTGAGTGACGACCTGTCTTTGGCTGTTATTCTAAATGCCTTACAACAGCAGACCAATGCGAATGTTTTATCGACACCAAGCCTGCTGACCCTGGACAATGAAGAGGCCACGATTACGGTAGGGCAGGAAGTGCCTTTTGTGACCGGTTCGTACACCTCTACGGGCAATAATGCGAGCAACCCTTTTCAAACCGTCACGCGAGAAAATGTCGGTGTGATCTTAAAAGTCACCCCTCATATTAACGACGGTGACTCGGTGGTGCTGGACATCGAGCAGGAAGTCTCCAGCGTCAGCGAAACCGCGACAGGCAGCGCCAATGGGCCAACGACGAATGAGCGTAAAATTCAAACCAAGGTATTAGCTACCGATGGCGCAACAGTCGTGCTTGGCGGTTTAATTTCTGACAATGTGCAGGAGCGCGAGCAAAAAGTACCAATCCTTGGTGATATACCCCTGTTGGGTCGTTTGTTCAGAACCGACAGCGTGGGTTCGACCAAGACTAATTTGCTGGTTTTTATTCGCCCGGTCATTATTCGTGATGAAACGCAGCTCGAAGGTGCAACCGCAGAGAAATATCGACATATTCGCGAGCAACAGATATTGCGCAAAGAGCGCGGTTTGATGTTTCTGGACGACAGCCATGTACCTGTGCTGCCCGAGTGGGAACAGGATTTGCGTGAGCTGGAGCGTATTCGCGACGAGGCGGCCAAGAGCAAAGAGATGCAGCGCTAATGGACCCGGAGATTACAACAGCGGATGAATCTCTGGCGGAAGGGCTTGCCGGTGAGACGGATGAACTCAGCCTGACCGTGGGTGAGTTGCCCTTCGTCTTTGCCAAAGAACACGGTGTTTTGGTGGAGCAACACGATGGTCATACCGTGGTGGTGCATTCGGGAAAGCCATCTCTTGCCTTGCTGACGGAATTGCGCAGACTGTTAGGGCGGTCATTTCGTTTAGAACCTATTGCAGATAGTGTGTTTGCACATCGCTTAACCCAGGCTTATCAGCGCAGTAATAACGAAGCCATGCAAATGGCCGAAGATATTAGCGCCGATGCTGATTTGTCGCGCCTGGCTGATGAAATTCCCGATGCGGGGGATTTGATGGATACCGCAGATGATGCACCGATCATCCGTTTAATCAACGCAATCCTGTCCCAGGCTGTGCGCGAGCAAGCCTCGGATATTCATATCGAAACTTTTGAAGATCGTTTGAGCGTGCGTTTTCGCGTCGATGGCGTACTCACCGAAGTGCTCTCGCCCCAGCGTATGCTTGCACCCTTGTTGGTGTCGCGCCTCAAAGTCATGGCGCGCCTTGATATAGCGGAAAAACGCGTACCACAAGATGGACGGATCACCGTGCGCAGCGCGGGGCATGCAGTGGATATTCGTATGTCCACTATTCCTTCGGCGCACGGCGAGCGGGTTGTGCTGCGTTTACTGGATAAGCAGGCGGGGCAGTTAGAGCTTAAACAACTGGCGATGAACACAGAGGTCAGCAACGCCTATCAGCGCGCATTGCACAGCCCTCACGGCATTATATTGGTCACCGGCCCCACGGGTTCCGGTAAAACCACCACACTTTATGCCGGCCTGTCATATATTAACGAAGCGTCGCGCAATATTCTGACTATTGAAGATCCCATTGAATACATGCTGCCGGGTATTGGTCAAACGCAGGTGAACAGCAAAGTCGATATGACGTTCGCAAGGGGGCTGCGCGCAATTTTGCGACAGGATCCCGACGTCGTGATGGTGGGTGAAATCCGCGATTTAGAAACCGCGGAAATTGCGGTGCAAGCCTCGCTTACCGGCCACCTGGTGCTGTCAACGCTGCATACTAACACGGCGATTGGCGCGATAACGCGCTTACAGGACATGGGCATCGAGCCGTTTTTATTGTCGTCCAGTTTAATTGCGGTGATGGCGCAGCGCCTGGTGCGTTTGCTGTGTGTGGATTGTAAGGAAGCCTTTACGCCCGACGCTGTGGAGCTTGCGCGTTTAGAGTGCCAGCGCGATGAGGTGACGGCGCCGGTGTACCGAGCCAAGGGTTGCGCCAAGTGTAATTACACGGGGTATCGCGGTAGAACGGGGGTGTATGAGCTTATTGAAATCAACGATGAGTTGCGCCGCATGATTCATTCGGGTGCGAGTGAGCAGGACATGCTGGCTGAGGCGCGAAAAGACTTTCCCGGTATTTTAAGTGATGGCCGTCGTCGCGTGTTGGCCGGACAAACCAGTATTGAAGAAGCACTGCGCGTGCTGTCCGCTGGATAACAATTGTCATGGCCGCATTTCGATATCAAGCGCTTAACAGCGCTGGCAAAATTGAAAAAGGCGTGATGCAGGGTGACTCCGAGCGGCAGATTCGCGCCCAGCTTCGTGCATCGCAGTTGCGTCCGGTGTCGGTTGAAGCGGTGTCTGAATCCGCCGCCAGGCAAGGTGCAAAAAGTAGCGGCGGTTTTCGTTTGTTTCAACCGCGCATCAGCGTGGCGGAACTCGCCTTGCTAACGCGGCAGCTGGCAACCCTGGTGCAATCGCAGTTACCACTGGATCAGTGTTTGCAAGCGGCTGCGGAGCAGACTCGCAGACCGCGTACTAAAGAATTACTGCTGCAAGTGCGTTCGCGCGTGTCTGAGGGGCATACTCTGGCCTATGCGATGGGAGAGTTTCCGCAGGTATTTAATGAAATGTACCGCGCCATGGTTAACGCAGGGGAGCACGCCGGGTTTTTAGGGCCGGTACTTGAGCAGCTCGCAGATTACTCTGAGCAGCGCCAGTACGCCCAGCAGAAATTACAAATGGCGATGGTATACCCGATTATACTGCTGTGTGTGGCGGTGGCAGTGGTCGTGGCATTGATGGTGTTGGTTGTGCCTGAGCTGGTCAGTATTTTTGCGCATTCAAAGCGCGAGTTGCCCGCTTTAACCACGGGGCTTATCGCCACCTCGGATTTTATTCGCCAGCGCGGTATCTGGGTGCTGTTAGGGTTGGTTATTTTAGGGTTTATCTGGCGCTGGTGGTTGAGCGATGGAGCTCGGCGTTTGCGTTGGCACGCCCTGCTCTTGCGAATTCCGGGAATATCCCGGTTGGTGATTGCCAGTGATACGGCGCGCTTTGCATCCACTTTGAGTATTCTGATGGCAAGTGGCGTGCCGCTGCTCGATTCGCTGCGTATCGCCGGTGCGGTACTGGGCAATCTGGTATTGCGTAAAGACAGTCAGGTGGTGGCGGAACGGGTGCAAGAGGGCAGTAGTTTGAATCGTGCATTAGCCGACAGTGGCCGCTTTCCACCGATGATGGTACACATGGTGGCCAGCGGCGAAGCCAGTGGTGAGCTTGAGAAAATGCTTGAGCGCTCGGCGACTAATCAGGAGCGTGAACTGGAAACAACGCTTGGCACGGTAATGAGTGTGTTTGAGCCGCTGATGGTGGTGGTAATGGGTCTGATCGTGTTGGTCATCGTAATGGCCGTGTTGCTGCCAGTTTTTAATCTTAACAAAATGGTGAGTTAGACAATGAACAGAAAACGGTCCAGTCAGGGTTTTTCCCTGATAGAGATTTTGGTGGTGCTGGTGATTATGGGTCTGCTGGTTTCCGTGGTGGCGCCCACCTTGCTGAATCAGGCCGATGACGCGCGCATTCAAAAAGCGCAGGCAGATTTTAAGTCTATCGAAACGGCGTTAAAGCTCTATCGTTTAGACAATTACGTTTACCCTACCACCGAGCAGGGCTTGGAAGCTTTGGTAACGCCGTCTACGATAGAGCCTGAGCCGCGCAATTTTAAACAAGGTGGCTACTTGCAGGCAGTACCCATAGATCCCTGGGGCAGGCCTTACCTGTATCTAAGCCCCGGTGACAATGGTGAAGTGGATATTTATTCCCTGGGGGCTGATGGTCTTTCGGGCGGAGAAGGGCAAAATGCAGACTTTGGCAACTGGAATGCCAAAGCCCAACAATAACACCTGATATGAAATGCTCGCGCGGGTTTTCTCTGCTGGAATTGTTGGTGGTCATGCTGGTTATTACCATGATGATGTCACTGGCAAATCTGGGAGTTTCATCCGGCGGGCGAGATATTCGTCTTAAAGGCCAGTTAGAGTCTCTTGCGGCACTGTGTAACTATGTACTTGATGAGGCGCAGGCCACAGGGATTGATCGGGGCTTGTATCTGGCGTACGTCAGCACCGCCAGTGGTGAGCGGGTGCAGTGGCAGTGGCTGGAACGTCAAAATCGGAGCTGGCAAGCGGTGTCGCAGGATAGACAGTTGCTAAGCGACGCACAGTTACCCGATCATGTGGATGTGAGCCTGCTACTGGATGATCAGCCAGCGCAGGATCTACCGGGGTTTGGCGATGTGGAAGCGCCTATTCCGCAACTGCAGTTTTTTGCCGATGGTGAAACCATTCCGGGTTCCTTGGTGGTGCGCGAGCGTGACAGCGGGCGTTTGTTGTGGGAAATCAGTTGGGATTTGCTGGGACGTTTTGAGCTTATTGACATGACGGGCGAGTGATGAAGGCAGCATCGCAAGGTTTTACCCTGGTCGAGGTGATGGTGGCGCTGGCAGTGGTGGCGCTGACGCTGCCTGCGTTGATATTGACCTTGAACCAGCATATCGACAGCACCGCGTATCTGCGCGATAAATCCATTGCGCGCCTGGTTGCCGCCAATAAACTGACCGAGTTTCGCTTAATGACCAGTGCCAAGGGCGCGCTGCCCAAAGAAAAAGACGCGGGACAAGCGCGTATGGCCGGGCGCGATTGGTACTGGAACAGCAAAACCACGACGACACCCATGCCCGGATTTTTTCGCACCACGATTACCGTGGCAGCACAAGAAAATGGCGAGCCGATTTTTTCTCTGGCGTCTTTTTTCAGCGTGGTCGGTGAGGAGCCCCGTCCGTGAAGCGTGTGGCGGGTTTTACTCTGGTCGAAGTGCTGGTGGCCTTGTCCATCACGGCGCTGGTGGGTGCGTTGGCCTACGGCAGTCTTGCAACCGTGCTGTCTGGTGTTGAGAGCAATCGCACAGCGACCGAGCGCGTCCGTGAACTTAACCGCGCTCTGCGTTTAATCGACCGCGACCTCAGGCAATTGGTGGCGCGACCGGTGCGTGATGAATTTGGCGAGATGGAAGCGGCGTTGCGCGGCGCGTCGGATTCTCTGGGTGGTCTGAGTTTTACTCGCGCCGGCTGGTCTAACAGCCAGCTGCGACCGCGCTCCACACAGCAGCGGGTACGCTACGTCGTTGAGGAAAATACTCTGTGGCGTGAGAGTTATGCGGTGCTCGATCGCGCGCCAGACACCGAAGTGCAACGGGTGGCGCTGCTTGAAAATGTACAAAGTATGGAGCTTAAATTTCTTGAGCAATTGGAGAGTTTACAATTGCTGGACGGTGGCGCAGGTATCGACAGTTCCGACTGGCTCGACAGCTGGGCTATGGACCGCAGTGTCAGTGACAATACCGTATTGTTGCCTGCCGCTTTGGAAATCACATTGTTCATCGCTGATTTTGGCGAAGTGAGACGCTGGTATGCCATTGACCCGCGCTAAATACAGGGCTGTAAAGCAGGACGGCGCGGCACTGGTGGTAGCGCTGCTGGTGTTTGCGGTGTGCGCGGCGGTAATGGTGGCTTTGCAAAAAGAATTTGATTTGTTTTATCGGCAAGTCAGTAATCAGTTAGTCAGCGATCAAGCCCAGGCTTATTTGAACGGTGCGGAGGCCCTGGCAGCGCTGGCTCTGAAAACGGACAACAGGCACGACACCGCTCGCAGTGACAAGGCGCGCGATGATCTCACCGAGCTGTGGGCACAGGAGGCAACACCGTATGCGCTGGACGATGGTGGTTGGCTGCTTGGGCAATTGGAAGACTTGCAGGGCCGTTTTAATTTAAATACCTTACGGCCCGGTTCGGCGCAGGGTAGTGATGGCAGTTTGGTGTTAACCGCAGCACAGGAACAGTTTATCCGCCTGTTGCTGTCGTTTTCGGATTTGGAGCTGACCCAGTATGAAGCAAAGGCGATTACCCTGGCTATTGGCGACTGGCTGGATGCCGATGATATTGCCGCAGTGAACGGCGCAGAAGACAGCTACTACCTGGCGCAAACACCGGCTTATCGCGCTCCCAATCACTATATGACCAGCACCAGCGAATTGTATGCGATTGCAAATATAAGACCTGATATTGTGCAGGCTCTGGAGCCTTACGTGACGGTGTGGCCGCTGTCTGGTGGTAAAGTGAATATCCATACGGCGCCGGTACAAGTGCTGCGCAGCCTGAACGGTGACGGCAATTTAAACCCACTGTCAGAGGAAGAGGGTTTACTGCTTAAACAGATGCGTGACGACACCGGTTTTGCCGACGCCGCAGGGTTTTTGGAGCAGTCCGTATTTGATGGCAAGAATACGGCCAATATGGCGACGCGCATCACCGAGTCGTCGAGCTTTTTTCTATTGGATGCCGTAGTGGATATTGCCGACAGGAAAACGCGCTTGTACAGTGTATTGGAAAGAGATGGCCAGAAGATCAGTGTTAGGGCGCGAGCCGCCCACAGCTTGTAGTGGTGTAGCAGGAGGAAGAGAGTTTTGCAAAACAGCGTAGTGATTCGCCTGAGCGGTGAACAATTGCTGTGGTTTCCGCCCGGTGCTTCGGGCGGCGCGCAGTCACTGGACGGTGACGAAGCGAAAGCGTCTTTGCGCAGCTGGTGCAAAGAGCATCGCCGTGCGCCCATTGTTGCGGTGCCTGGCGCTGACGTTACTTGCCACGATGTGCCTTTTGAGCAGGCGGAAAAAAAACATATCCTGCGCTCCCTGCCCTTTATGTTAGAGGAACACGTGGGCGAAGATGTTGAAAATCTGCACGTTGTGGCCGGTCGTATCGAAAGCTCGCCGCTGCATACCCTGGTGTGTCGGAAATCCCGTTTGCGCGAGGTATTGGAAAAACTCCATGGTTTACCGCAAGCTCGGCGCTGTCTTCCGGACTATTTATTGCTGCCGTGGCAGGAAGGGCGATGGACATTACTTCGGGAAGACACCCAGCTGTTGGTTCGAACGGGCAAAGACCAGGGTTTTGCTGTCGACCAGGATTTGGCAGATGTTTTTTTAGAGGCGGCAGTGGAGCAATACGGCGAACCCGAAACCGCGGTGATTTACAGTGAACAACCATTTGCCTTACCGGAGTTTCTAACGAAAAAAGCACAGTGGTGCAAAGGCGATTTTGCCGCGGCATTGATGCTTGCCGATGACAGTAGCAGTGGGATAAACCTGTTACAGGGTGAGTTTGCACCGCGTTTGCCGCTGGAAAAATGGTGGCGTAAATGGCGCGTGGCCGCTGCTGTGCTCGGCATCGCTTTTGTCGCTCAACTTGTGGCAACGGGATTGGAATATCGAGCGCTTAAAGCGGAGAATTTACAACTGCGTGCGGCGGTAGAGCAGCAGTTTCGCACGGTGTTTCCCAAAGGGCGTATGCAAGACCCGCAAAAACAGTTGCAGCGGAAATTGCAGTCTTTAGGGGGTGGCAGTGGCGAGGCGAGTTATACGCGCTTGTTATACGCCGTGGGCTTGGCGGTATCAGAGCGTGACAACACGCGTTTATTAAGCGTCAACTACAACGCCCGTGGGGGCGATATGCGTGTGTCGCTGCTAGCGCCAGACTACAGCGCCGTTGAAGCCTTGCGCGCGGGCATGTCCGAGGCAGGCGTCAAAGCCGTGTTGGAGAGCAGCAATGCACAAAGTGATGGCGTGCGCGCCCGTCTTCGCGTGAGGAGGCCCTGATGAGAGCCTGGTTTGAAGAATTTGAACAACGCGAGCAAATTGCTTTGTTACTGCTGGTTGGCGCTGTCTTGTTGTTTTTGCTGTATCGTTTAGCTTACTTACCATTGACGGGAGCGCGGGATGCTGTGGCGCAGGAAAATGCCCGCCTGCAATTCGTATTGTCTGACGTGAGTGGTATCGCCTCGCGCATCAATGCTGCCCAAAAAAATCAGAGAACGGGTAACGCCAGAAAAAATATTACGCGCATCATCAATCAAAGTACGACGCGAATGCAGTTGCCAGTATCGCGTCTACAGCCCAATAGTCGCGGCGATGTGCAGGTAAGGCTTGAAAATGTTGCGTTGGAAAAAGTAGTTAAATGGTTGTACTTTTTGGAGCACGATCAACAGTTGGTGCTCAGTGATGTCTCTCTCAGTCAAGGCAGCAGCGCCGGTGTTGTCAGCGCCAGTGTACGCGTTGCAGAGGGGGAATAGCGGTGCGTAAATCTTTTTTCGCTGTTGTGGCGCTGCTGTTTTTTGTGTTGGTGTTAATAGCGACAGCGCCTGCGCGTCTGAGCGCTTATATTTTAGCGGATTCGCCGCTGCGCCTGGAGGGTGTTTCTGGCACTTTGTGGCGCGGAAAAGCCAGTCGCGCCAGCGTGGTATTAACCCAGGGCGAGTTGTCTTTGGGTGTGTTGAGTTGGCGGTTAAAGCCTTTTTCTTTGTTGCGTTTAGCACCGAAAGTCGCACTCGATAGCACATGGGGTTCGCAGCAGTTAAGTGGCGCGGTGCAGGTTTGGCGAAATGGTGATGTGCAGTTAACTGACTTTTCAGCTAACGTAGATGCCAGGCTGATTACCGCATTTGTGCCACTGGCAATTGATGGCGTGGTATCCGCCCAGTTTGAGCGGTTGCGCGTAAAAAACGCCATGATAACAGACGCGCAGGGACGTTTAGTGTGGCAAAACGGACGCTGGCTGTCGCCGCGTGGTCCCAGACGTTTGGGCAGCTATGCCGCTGATATTAAAGCACTTAATAAGAGCGAGGGTGGCGAGGGTATAGTTGGAACGATTGTTACCCTGGCGGGGCCCGTCAATGCAGAGGGCGATCTTGTGTTGCGTGAGCGACAATACGACATCAATGTATCGCTTGAGGATGAGCGGGGCTTTGACCCTGAACTTGCGGATATGCTTGCACTCATGGCGCAGCCTGTTGGTGCAGCTTATCGGATTAATCTAAATGGAGCGCTTTAATGCAGTGGTCACGATTCGGTGAAGCCTTTGGACAGTCGGCGGGTATTGTGCAACTTATGGACGACCTTGGGGAGGCCTTGGCGGAAAACCCGGATATGCTATTTTTGGGGGGCGGCAACCCTGCACATATCCCGGCTGCGCAGGCGGTGTTTACCCGCCGCTTACAAAATGTGTTAGACAGTAGTGATGCGCAAGCCCGTCTGTTCGGTGTTTATCAAGCGCCACAGGGCGACAGGGCATTCCGTAAGGATGTCGCGGCCCTATTAAAACAGGAATACGGTTGGCCGGTCAGCGAGCGCAATATTGCCTTGGCGAACGGTTCCCAGTCTGCGTTTTTTATCTTGTTCAACATGTTGGCCGGCATCGTACAAGACGCCGCAGGACAAGACGTAAAGCGTACCGTCCATTTGCCCGTTGTGCCTGAGTATATTGGTTATGGTGATGCGGGTATAAACTCGGGTATGTTCAGTTCGCGCCAGCCTGCAATTGAGTATATCGACGATGATTTGTTTAAATACCGCGCCGATTTTACGGGTGATCCCATCCCCGATGAAGCGGCGGCGATTTGTGTGTCGCGCCCAACCAATCCCACGGGTAATGTGCTCACCGACAGCGAGATGGCACGACTTGACAGTTTGGCGCAACAGCGCGATATCCCTTTGATTGTTGATGGTGCCTACGGTTTGCCGTTCCCTGCGCTGACCTATATTGATGCTGTACCCCACTGGAATGAGAATACGGTATTGATGCTGAGCCTGTCCAAATTGGGGCTGCCGGGAGCGCGCACGGGTATTATTATCGCCCGCGAAGAAATCACCCATGCGTTTGCCAACGCCAACACCATTATGAGTTTATCCTGCGGTAATCTAGGACCTGCGATTGTGCACGAGCTGTTTCGAAATGGTGAGGTGCTGTCTCTAAGTCGCAACAAGGTAAGGCCGTATTATCAGGATAAATCCCAATATGCCTTGGCGACTTTTCGCAAAGAGCTTGCGGGTATTCCCTATCGCCTGCATGTGCCGGAAGGTGGCATGTTTTTGTGGTTGTGGCTGCCCAGATTAACGGTATCGACACAGGAGTTGTACCAGCGCTTAAAGCAAAGGGGTGTGCTGGTTGTGCCGGGCGAGCACTTTTTTATCGCCTGCGATGAGGCCTGGGAGCACCAGCACCAATGCCTGCGCATTTCTTTTGCGCAAGGCGAAGATGTGGTGCGCCAGGGTGCGGCAATAATCGCCGATGAAGTGCGCGCCCGTAGCCAGTTATAGGCGTCTGCGCACAATCACTACTTCCGGGTCGTCCGGGTTGTTGGCGGTGTGAAAGCCGAGGTTTTTACACAGTTTGTGCATTTTGTGGTTCTTTTTTAACACATCGCCTTCGATTAATTCCAGGCCTCTGTCGCGCGCCGCATTCATCAGGTGTTGCATCAGGCGGCGGCCAATACCTTGTCGCTGGCATTGGTCTGATACTGTCAGGGCGAACTCGCAGCTTTGTTTGTCGGGGTTAGAGGTATATCTGGCAATGCCAAGTATGTTGGATTCGCCGTTTACGTTGTCCTGCGACACCGCCACCAGCGCCATTTCCCTGTCGTAATCGATTTGCGTAAAACGCACCAACATAGAAGTGGTCAGTGAGCTGATGCGATACATAAAGCGAAAATACCGGCTTTCTTCTGACAGATTTTCCATCATAAGTTGCACGGCTTCGGCGTCTTCTGGCTGAATGGGGCGAATGATAATATCGCTGCCATTGGGCAGATTGATGGTATTTTCAAGTTCAAAAGGATACGGGTGAATGGCCATATGCCCGTAGCGACGGGTAGTGGTTTGTGGTGGAGCAACGGCAATGGTTGTATCCAGCGCGATGGCTTCGTGTTCATCAACCCAAAGGGGATTGATGCGCAGCGCGGCAATATGGGGTAACTCGCAGGCCATTTCTGACACACGCTGTAACACGTAGACCAGAGCATCGACTTTGGCCGGAAGCAGTGATGAAAAATCACTCAAATAATTGCGCACGCGGTTGTTGCTGTTGATAAGTTGGCGGCACAAATAATCGTTAAGTGGCGGCAGTGCTATACGGCGATCTTCGATAATATCAGCGGCGGTGCCGCCAATTCCCAAACTGATCACCGGGCCGAACACAGGATCTCTTTGTACCGCAATAATGAGCTCTCTTGCCCCGGGTTTTTTAACCATTGGCTCAACACAAACACCCAGAATATTTGCATCGGGGCATTTGCTTTGCACGGATTGCATGATGTCTTTGTAGGCCGTGCGAACCGAACGGGGTTCCTGGACATTGAGCTTGACACCACCTGCACCGGATTTATCGTCGATATCCGGTGAGTTGATTTTCATTACAACGGGCAGACCAACGGTTTCCGCGGCGACCAGAGCGTCCGCGGCAGAGGTGATATTGATTGCCGAGTTGGTCGGAATGCGGAAACTGCGCAGAATTGCGCGACCTTCGGTGTTAGTAAGTCGGGATCGGCGCTCCGCCAGGGCATTTTCTAAAATCAGTTTCGCGCCTTCCACATCGGGTCTGCGCCACTGTGACATGGGTTGCGGTGTCTGCATCAAGGCCCGCTGGTTGCGTTGATAATTGGCCAGATAGGAGAACGCGTTAACACTTTCTTCGGGGTTTACAAAATGGGGAATGCCTGCTTCGTTCAATAGCTTGCGACCTTCCATGACCAGATTGCGCCCGATCCACGAGGTCAATACAGGTTTTTTGGAATTTTTCGCGGCGTTTATTACCCCCTGCGCACATTCGGTGGGGTCGGTTAAGCCCTGTGGCGCCAGCAGTACCAGCACGCTGTCGGTATTCGGATCAGCCAGCAACAGGCTCAAAGTTTGCTCGTAGCGCTCACCGTCGGCATCGCCGAGAATGTCGATCGGGTTGGAGTGACTCCAGTGCGCTGGAAGCGCGGCGGAGAGCTTGCTGATGGTTTCTTCACTTAAACTGGCGAGTTCTACATCGAGGCGCGCTGCGCGATCCGCCGCCATTGCGCCGGGGCCGCCGCCGTTGGTGAGAATCGCCAGACGCCTGCCGTGAATGCGTTTATTGGACGCCAGTACGCGAGCGGCGGCGAACATCTGGTCGATAGTGGAAACGCGCACGGCGCCGGCGCGGCCAAGTGCTGCGTCGAGCACCGCATCATCGTCGGGCTGTGCGCCGAAATGTGAGTTGTGGGCACGGGTTTCATTGTTGCGATTGCCAGGCTTGACCACAATAACGGGTTTTAAGCGCGCCGCTACCCGCAAGCTACTCATAAATTCGCGAGCATTGGGAATGCCTTCTATGTACAGCATGATGCTGTGAGTTTTCGGGTCATTGGCAAAGTAGTCCAACATATCGCCAAGCCCTACGTCGGCCATAGCGCCCATGGACACAACCGCAGAAAAGCCAAACCCGTTGGCGTCCGCCCAGTCAAGTGTAGCGGTGCAAATAGAGCTGGACTGTGCTATCAGCGCTATGTGTCCAGGTTTTGCAGTATTGCGTGTGAATGTGGCATTCAGTTTTTGACAGGGGCGCATGATGCCGAGGCAGTTTGGACCTATCAGCGGCATTTCGTATTGTCTGGCGATGTCTACAATCTGATTTTGCAGCGCCTGCCCCATTTTGCTGATTTCGCCAAAACCTGCGGATAATACCATTACCGCGCCGACATTTTTTTCGCCGCAATCACGCAGAACCTGTGGAATAGAGCGCGAAGGAATAACGATAATCGCGAGGTCAATCGCGTGTTCAATATCGCGAATCGACTTAAAACAGGGGCGCTCGGCGAGCGTGTCGTATTTGGCATTTACGGGGTAAATAGCCCCCGTAAAACCGCCTTGCACAATGTTGTTCAGTACCTGGCGACCCACCGAGCCAGGCGTATCCGTCGCGCCGATGATGGCGATGGATTGAGGTTGAAAGAGTTTCTTTAAGGGACTGTCTTGCATTACTATAGCCTTGTCGTGGAGCACTCGGTGAGTATAGCGCCGATCAAGGGTTGAGAGGCAGTGCTTTGTGTGTATTTCTGCAATCAGTTGCTGTTTTGACGAAAGTGCTATTGCCAACATCTTGGTAGCGGTGTTTAATCACAGCGTTAAAGGAGTGAAGATATGCCCATTGCTGTTATTTCCCACCATGAATGTCTGTTACACGATATGGGGCATATTCACCCCGAACGACCCGCAAGAATGAATGCCATCAATGACCGGCTGATTGCCACGGGTCTGGATCTGGTCGTGCTTCAATACGATGCACCCAAGGTGACACGCGCTCAGTTAGAGACCGTGCACGACAGTGACTATATTCAATCCCTGTACGATATGCGGCCTGAGGAGGGCGTGGCCTGGGTTGATGGCGATACGGCGATGAATCCGCACACCTTAACATCCGCAGAGCGCGCCGCAGGCGCGGCTGTTAAAGCCGTTGATCTGGTAATGGCAGGTGAGGTCGGCAACGCCTTTGCCTGTGTGCGTCCACCGGGGCATCACGCCGAGCGCGATAAGGCAATGGGGTTTTGCTTTTTTAATAATGCGGCCTTAGCTGCAACTTATGCGGTCAATCAGTACGGCTTGGACCGTGTGGCGGTGGTGGATTTTGACGTTCATCACGGCAATGGCACCGAGCATATTCTTGCGGATGATAAGCGCTTTTTGTTTTGCTCGACCTTTCAGCATCCGTTTTATCCCAACAGCGGGCATGAATGTGACTCTGAAAACGTGGTCAATGCAACACTACGCGACGGCGATGGCAGCGAAGCCTTTCGTCAGGCCGTCACTGAACACTGGTTGCCCGCACTGGAACGGTTTGCGCCGGAGTTGATTGTTATTTCAGCGGGCTTTGATGCGCATCAAGCTGATATTATGGGTGGACTTAACCTGGTCGACGCGGATTACGCCTGGGTGACGCGCCGCATATATGAACAGGCGCAAAAAAGCGCCGAAGGTCGGATTGTGTCTACCCTTGAGGGAGGCTACGATTTACACGCTTTAGCCCGCTCAGTGGAAGCCCACTTGAAGGCATTTCTCGGTGATATCTACTGATTCCGTGTTACGGTGAGAGTGCTGTATTTATTCGCTCGGTAAGCATTTCAAGGCGCTTGTAATTGGCGCCGAAGTCCGAGCGGCCAACCCGGGACACGGAGCGTAAATCCACCCATGTTTCATCGCCGTCACTGCGCACTCGGGCGATGACATCATCTTTAAACTGCATTAAAGGCGTGGTCGCAACCGCTTCAATCACGCCCTGCGCAGGATTCTGGTAGTACACTTCCAAACCGCTGTCCTGCATCGACTTCAGCACGATGGCAAAAACCTCCGCAGAGGGCGCGCTGCTGCGAATCGGGCTGAGGTTGGGGTAATGGTTCGCTTGCATCTCCAAGGCGTCAGGGTTTACCGCAATGGAATTGCTGTCCGCGCCGCGTTGTTTGGCAGCATTGACAAATTGCGGGACATTTTCAAGATTGTTGCTGATATCGTGAATCGGAGGCACCCGAATGCCGCCGATAAAACTGGAGATCAGTAAAAAAGCAGGTATTACACACCACAGCGCCCGCCGGGCGATGGCGGCGCGTTGCTCTTGAAAGGTTGGCAGCAAGGCCAGTACCGCAAAAACACCCAATAAAAATAAAGCCACTGCACCTGCGGCACCGTAAAGCATTAAGCCCTCGCGCCACTGGCCACTGCGCACGACGAATACAGCGACAGGGATCAGGATTAAACTCAAGGCCGCTGCGTAGCCACAAACGCGGATAAGTGGGTGAAGGCTTGTGTTGTTCATTGCATAACTCATTGATATTAAATAGATAATAGTGGAGAAGTCAGGGTGCTGGTGAAATATCCGGGTTAGGGCGGTTTTCGAAGTTGTATCTTGAAGAAACCACACTGCCCGCTGCAAGCGTTTTCTTTGTTAACCTGCGGGGGTGGTGGTCTGTTGTTCCGTTCGGGCTTCGTCTTCGGTCTGCGGTAAGGGAATATCGCTGATCGTGACCTCGGGCTGGCCCTTGTCGTTGACTTCGGCTGCCATCACTTTGCCGCGCAGTTCGATGTCTTTGGCGCTGACTTCAAACAGCGTGTTGAGCGCTTCATCCTCGTGGGGGGTGCGGTACAGGGTGCGGGGGTCGCGACCGTCCTGCCAGGCTTTGTTTTTGCCGAGGTAGTGGCCGTGTTGATTGACGATGATGTATAGCGAATCCATGGGCGTCTCTTTTTTGTTTCACCTGAATACTGGTGAAATATCCGGGCTAGCTCAGCAGGGTGTCTTTGGCGCGATTAAGCTGCGCGGCAAGGTAGTCGTTGCCACCGCGATCAGGGTGAAGTTTCTGCATCAGGGAGCGGTGTGCGGCGACGATGTCTTCCTCTGTGACGGGGTCACTAAGCCCTAGTATACTCAGGGCTTCAGCGCGACTTAAGGATTTGTTGTCTGGCGATGGGGGCGGCGGGGTCTGTTTGGCCTTGTGTTGCTGCCAGAGGCTGAAGGCGGGCATGAGCTTGAGCAGGGCCGGGCCAAATTGGCGCAGGGCGACCAGTAAGCCGGTTAAAGCTGCGCCGATCCAGTGGATGCGGCCTGTCAGCGAGAGCACGATTACCGCCACGACGAGCAGGGTAAACACCAGGTTTAGCGCCGTCCTGTTGCGTTTTTCCTTGGGTAGGCTGCGCAGATGGACGATTAAAAAGTAAACCGCTGCAACCAGCGCCAATAGTAGAATAATTCTCGCCACGGTTGCCCCCCAGCCATTTTCGATGAGGGGCTATCATAGCGCAAGCGTTGCAGGCGTACCACTTGTGTACGAGGTTGGTTTATTGGGTATCTGGCGAATCAAACTCTATCAAGTCGTCGTCAGGTTCCGGCTCGCTCAGTTCCAGTTGCTCCATTAAGTGGATGGCGACTGCCACAAAATCCGTGTCGGTAACGATGCCGATCAACCGCTCCTTGTCTACTACAGGTAAGCAACGCAGACGCTTTTGATGCATTATCATCGCCGCGCTGCGAACAGGCTCGTGTTTATCGATGGTCTGCACATGTGTGATCATTATTTCGCCGAGGGTTTTGCTACTGCTTTTGCCCTGTTTCAACAGATCGTGCTGACTGATAAGGCCGCGCAAGGTGCCATCCTCATCGGCGATGGGTAAGTGGTGAATATGGTGATCTGACATCAACTCCCAGGCGTCCGCTACGCTATGACCGGGCGTTAGCGTGTAAACTGTTTCCGTCATGACATGGGCAACGCTTAGCATAAGATGTACTCCCGTCGCAGTTTCTTTCAGTTGATTTTACTGTCTGGAGGGCGTGCTTTGTTGATACGGGTCAAGTAAAACGGGGGTAGCGTGGCTCAGCATTAATCAGAGACGCCCTAAACAGCACTTATCCTGGCGATCGCGGCGTAAAAGGCCTGCTCCACCCGCAGAATGCGTGTCCCCAGCGAGGCGATAGTACAACCTTGCTCCGCCAGTAGATCGATCTCGTAGGGAATAAACCCACCTTCGGGGCCAATGACCAGTGTGCACGGTTCGATGACACCGACGGGACAGGCAGGGTAATCTCCAGGGTGCAGCGCAATGGCGCGTCGGTGTTGAATCTGCTGTGGCAATATATCTTCCACGAAGGGTTTGAAACGAGGATTTAAGGTGATTGCAGGCACAATCGTATCGATACTTTGGCTTAAACCTTCAACTACAAGTTGGTGGATGCTATCGGCTTGCAACGAGGGCGTCTGCCAGTAGCTTTTCTCTACGCGATTGCTGTTAATAAAATGCACAGCGCTAACTCCCAGCTCTGCCGCAGCGCGGATAATACGCCGCGTCATCGCGGGTCGGGGCAGGGCAATAACGACTTCCAGTGGCAGTTTTTGCGGCGCTTTTTTACTGAGGTTTAGCTCCAGAACTGCAGCGTTTTGGTTAAGTTCCACAATTTTTCCGCTGCCCAACAGCCCGCCGAGTTCGCCCACTTTTAACACATCACCGACTTGTGACTTTAGCACTTTGTGCAGGTGTTCAAGGCGATTGTCTGTAATGCGAATTAAACCGTTATCCAGACGCTCGTTTTTGCTAAACAGTAGAACGTTCAATTCAGCCCGCCCACAGGTCGTACTCGTTCGCGCCGGTAATTTCTGCTTCGACAAAATCGCCGGGGTTTAAACCGTGCGCGCCATCTAAAAAAACCTGCCCGTCAATTTCCGGCGCATCGGCCATGGAGCGACCTATTGCACCATTTTCATCGCTTTGATCGATGATAATCTCCAGGGTTTGGCCGATTTTATTCCGTAGTTTTGCCGCCGATATTGCTTGTTGGCGCGCCATAAATATTTCCCAGCGTTGCTGTTTTATCGCTTCATCGATTGGGTTGGGTAGCTCGTTAGCGGGTGCGCCAGCTACCGGTGAATACTGGAAGCAACCTACGCGGTCGAGCTGTGCCTCATCGATAAAATCCAAAAGCTCCTGAAATTCCTGTTCGGTTTCGCCTGGAAAACCCACAATAAAAGTACTGCGCAGGGTAATATCAGGGCAGATTTCACGCCACTTTTCGATACGGCGCAGCACTTTTTCGGTTGCCGCGGGGCGTTTCATACGTTTCAGGACATCGGGGCTGCCGTGTTGTAAGGGAATATCCAAATAGGGCAGGATTTTGCCTTCGGCCATCAGTGGAATCAGGGCGTCCACGTTTGGATAGGGATAGACGTAATGCAGGCGCACCCACACGCCGAAGCTCGATAGCGCCTCGCACAGACTTAGCAGCTGACTTTTTACCGGGCGGCCATCCCAGAAGTCGGTGCGGTATTTCAAGTCCACACCGTAGGCACTGGTGTCCTGGGAAATAACCAGCAGTTCGCGTACACCTGATCGCACCAGCCCCTCGGCCTCGCGCAGTACCTCACCAGCGGGGCGGCTTACCAGGTCACCGCGCATTTGCGGGATAATACAAAAGCGGCAGCGGTGATTACAGCCTTCGGAGATTTTCAAATAGGCATAGTGGCGCGGAGTAAGTTTAATCCCCGACGGCGGTACTAAATCAATATGCGGATTGTGGTCGACAATGGGTGGAATGTATTGGTGCACCGCGCCGACGACTTCTTCGTAGGCCGCAGGGCCCGAGACATTCAGCACGTTGGGGTGCTGAGCCTTGATGAGGTCCGCGTCTTCGCCCTTGCCCATACAGCCGGTGACAATCACCTTGCCGTTTTCCGCCATCGCCTCGCTGATAGCGTCCAAAGACTCCTGCTTGGCAGAATCGATAAAGCCACAGGTGTTGACCACAACCACATCGGCGTTGTCGTAGCTCGACACCAGGTCGTAGCCGTCCATTTTTAACTGCGTCAAAATGCGCTCGGAATCCACCAGTGCCTTGGGGCAGCCGAGGCTGACAAAACCGACTTTGCCATTTTCAGACCTTGTATTCATAGGGTGTTGATCTATGTGGGGAAAAGCGCGCTATGATAACACGTTGCTGTGTGGTCATGCAGATACCTTACGCTGACAATACAACAGTGAGACGCGCCTAAAATCAGCTAAGCATCTGTTAAAATAGCAATCGCTTCCCGGCTGTGGGGTACGATATAAGGCGGGTGAGAATGGGACACGCAAATCACAATGACGAAAAAATACCATGATAGTCGATGAACTCAATCAGGCGCTAGGGCGGGTGATCCCGGGAGCATATTTGGAGGCGATCACCTTGCCCGAGGTGCCGCCACTGCAGTTGTATTTGTTAAATGCCAACTACCCGCAGCAGAACCTGGATGCAGAAGCCGTGGCATTTATCATGAATAATCCCTTGTATTGGGTGTTTTGCTGGGCATCTGGGCAGGTACTGGCGCGTTTGATCTTACGAGAGCCTGAGCGTGTTAAAGGCAGGCGTGTGGTGGATTTCGGCAGCGGTTCCGGGGTGGTGGCAATCGCCGCTGCGATGGCTGGCGCGAGCGAAGTTATCGCCTGTGATACAGACCCGGTCGCCCTTGCGGCCTGCGAAGCGAATGCGGCGCTCAACCAGGTGACGCTTGCTTTGAGCGATGATTTTAGCGTCATTGACGGCGATGTGGATGTGATTACCGCAGCGGATGTGCTTTATGATCGAGCCAATTTACCCTGGCTAAGTCTGTTCAGCGAGCGCGCAACCTCGGTATTGATGGCGGATTCGCGGATGCCGGACTTTGAGCTGCGGCCTTATGAACTTATCGCCAGACGTACATCCAGTACCTGGCCAGATCTGGATGAATCGCAAACCTTTCGCCAGGTTCGCGTGTATCAAGTGGGCGCGCTATAAGGCTTATTCGATACAGTGCACCCTGTTGCGTCCTTTTTCCTTGGCTTGGTACAAACCCTGGTCGGCGCGTTCAATGAGATTGTTGATATGTTGATCTAAGCACTCGCTGGAGCTGGGCGCAATGCTGGCGGCGCCGCAGCTGACAGTGACGCTGAGGATGCTGTGGCCAACATCCACGTTCATTTCGGCTACATTGCTGCGGATATTTTCCGCCACTATCATCGCGCTGGGAAGATCAGTTTCGGGAAGAATGACCGCAAACTCTTCGCCGCCGTAGCGCGCGACCATATCGCCGCCTCGGCGTACGGAATCGCTCATCGTTTGCGCCACCGCGCGCAGGCAGTCGTCGCCGGTTTGATGGCCGTGGGTATCGTTAAAAGACTTAAAGTGGTCTATGTCCAGCAACAGCATTGACAGGTGATTTTGATTTCTCGCAGCGCGGCGGAATTCGCGAATCAAGACGTTGTTAAAACGGCGGCGATTGGCAATGCCGGTGAGGCCGTCGTTTTCCGCCATTTCTTTTAACTGTCGGTTTACGGTTTCCAGTCGGGCGCGCATATCCGCGATGCGCTGCATGGCTTTGAGTTTTGCGTTCAAAACGGTGGGATCAACGGGTTTGGTCAGGTAGTCATCACCGCCAGCTTCGATACCCTCAACAATGTGTTTGGATTGGCTTAAGCTGCTCAAAAACACAATGGGTACCCAGTCGTGTTGTTGCTCACATAAGCGACAAATTTTACGTGCCGCTTCGATGCCGTTGAGCCTGGGCATTTCCACATCCAATAACACCAGATCAGGGCGTTCCCGCTTGAATTGCTCCACCGCGGCCATGCCATCAGCCGCAGTGACGGCTTGGTGTCCGGCCTCTTCGATATAGGCACTTATTAGTTGTAGACTTGAGCGAGCGTCGTCGGCGACCAGTACTTTCATATTTGTCGTATATGTTGTGCTTAAGTTGTTGAATTGCTTACAAGGGCGCTGCAACGAACCCGTACCTTGGCGCTATGGTAAAGCGATATTTGCCCAGGACTCTACAAAAAATGTGACTTATTGGCATTTTTTATGGATTAGCTTGGATGTTTTATCAGTAGTTACAGTAGGCACGCGTGTTCTTGTTAGTGCTTGCGATGTAACTTATTGAATAACAGGGGGAATTATCGCCGTGCTGGTGAGGCGCTCGGGTTAAACTGACGCTCTGCGCCAGTTTGTCGCTTATTTGCCCAGCGCACGCTGGTAGGCCGCAACCGTGTCCGCAAGCCCCATGCGCAGGGCATCTACGGTAAGGGCGTGGCCAATAGACACTTCCAGCAGGCCGGGCAGGTTGGCGAAGCGGGGCAGGTTATCGAGGTTCAAGTCGTGTCCGGCGTTAACCCCAAGCCCCGCGTCAAGCGCCGCCTCGGCGCTGGCACAGAACCTGGCAAACACTTCATTGACCTGCTCATTGCGCGCGCAGGCTACTGCATAGCTTTCGGTGTACAGTTCGATGCGATCAGCGCCCACCTGTTTGGCCAATACCATTTGCTCGGGGTCTGGATCCATAAACAAGCTGGTGCGAATACCCAGGCTGTTAAGTTCCTCCACCAACGGTGCAACCCTGTCGCCATCTTTCTTAAGGTCAAAGCCGTGGTCGGAGGTGAGCTGCGAATCACCGTCGGGTACCAGGGTGCACTGGGCGGGGCGGATTTCGCGCACCAGTGCCATAAACCCTGGGTAGTCGCCCACACCTGCGCGTTCGCTGCGTCGTGCCGCAGTAAACGGGTTGCCCTCAATGTTGAACTCCACATCCCCCAGCATGGCGGCCAGATCAAAGCAGTCGCTGGCGCGAATATGGCGCTGGTCGGGGCGGGGGTGCACGGTGATCCCGTCTGCACCCGCATCAATGCACATCTGCGCATGGGCGGGCACGGAGGGGTTCTTTGTATCGCGGGAATTGCGGATCAGCGCGATTTTATTGAGGTTGACACTGAGGGCGATCATAGCAAACTCTTGCGCGTGATGTTCTCGATGAGCACTGGCTCAACGGGGACATTGTGATGAGGGCCAACGCTGTGGGTGGGGGTGATGGCGATATAGTCGACCACATCCATGCCGTTAATCACTTCACCAAAGACGGTGTAGCCGGGGCGCAGCGGCGACCAATCCAGGCGCAGATTATTGCGATGGTTGATAAAAAACTGACTGGTGGCGGAGTCCGGGTCGTTGGTGCGCGCCATCGCCAGGGTGCCGCGCGTGTTGTGCAGGCGGTTTTTGGCCTCGTTAACAATGGGCTCGCCATTGGCTTTTTCTTTCATCTGAACATCGAAGCCGCCGCCCTGAATCATAAAGCCGGAGATAACCCGGTGGAAAATCGTGCCCTCGTAGAAACCGCTGTCCACATAGGATAAAAAGTTTTTAACGGTGACGGGGGCCTTGTCGGCGAACAGACGCACGGTGATATCGCCCTTATTGGTCTTAATCACCACAATCGGGCTGGGCGCGGGCTTGTCTTTGGCGTCGGTGGCGGCCAAGGCCAGTGCGGGCATGAGCAGCGCGAGGATAAGTAGTCTTTTTAACATAGTTACGCCCAACCGGAGCTGCGGCGCTTGGCGGGGCGCAGGCGCGGCAATAAAATGGTGATCAGGACGCCAAGCAATACTGCGAGTGCCCCATCTATGAATGCGCTGTTGCCGAGTTTGTCATTCAGGCGCAGGTTTTCGGCCTCGATACGTTTAAGCTCAGTTTTCAGCGTTTCGGTTTCTTCTACCAGGCGGCGGTTGTCGATATCCAGTTGCACGGCGTTGTCGGAGATTGTTTTAAGCGTGCTGTATTCCTTGGTGATGCGTTCCAGCTCACCACCTGTATCATTGATTTCTGTTTGCAGCTCACTGCGCTCGCTTTGTATGGTGGCTAATTGTTTGCTGAGTTCCGCGTTTTTTTTCAGCGCCGTTGCCAGTTTTTGTTCGGCGGATTTAAGCAAGCGCGTGGCGGGCACATCTTTTTGCACGTACTGGGAGCGCATCCAGCCCTCGGTGCCGCGATCGGTGCGTATTTTGGTAAAACTGCCATCCTCTGACACTTCCAGCACGGTAAGGCGCAGCCCCGAGGGAAGACCCCGGTGGGTGATGCGATATTTGCCGCTGGGGCCGGAGCGCAGTGGCACCAGCAGTTTGTCGCTGACGTAGCGCGCCTGCTGTGCGCTCGCCTGCTCGGCCGCAATGATGCCGAGTGATAAAACAAGTGTGAGTGTCAGTATTGTGCGTAGCACGATAAACTCCTTGATATCAAGACTGTGTTTCTTCGTTGCCGTTTGGTTGTTCCGCGCCCTGTTCTTTAATATGCGGCGCAATCACGATAAAGGTCGCAATGGTGACCAACAGGGTGAAGCCGATGGATGAGTAGAGTTTGTAGCTCACCCAGGTTGCCTCGCCAAAGCCGTACGCTACTACAAGGTTGAGTGCGCCGACAATAGTAAAGTTCGCCACCCAAAGCATGTTAAGGCGCATCCAGATATGTTTGGGTAGATCCAGTTGTGAACCCAGGGCGCGCTGCAATAGATTCTTTTCGCCGATAAACTGGGACGCGCCAAAGGCAATGGCCAGCACCCAGTTAAATACGGTGGGTTTCCAAAAGATAAACGTCTGATCGCGCAGCAGTACCGTTGCACCACCCAGTAACAAAACGGTACCGAGCATAAACCATTCGCGTTTTTCGATATGGCCGTATTTTACCCGGGTGATAACGAGGGTGATTGCCGAGCTGATCATCAGCACCAGCGTGGCGGAGAAGATGCCGTCCAGGGTGTATTGCCAGTCCCCTATGGCGATGGTTTTGCCGCTCATCTGGTAGGTGACAAAAAACAGGACGATGGGCAGAAATTCGAGCAGTTGTTTCATAGATTCAATTAGATTCCAGCGGTATTATGGGACTTTTGTGGGGATAGATCACGGTGTTAGTTGATTTGCACACGCATACTACCGCGTCAGACGGTGCGTTGTCGCCTGTTGAGCTGATAGAAAGGGCGGAAAAAGCAGCAGTCCGTCACCTGGCTATCACCGATCACGACACCGTTAGCGGCTATCAGGCCGCGCGCGCCTGGTGCAGTGCCAACGATTGCGAGCTGAACCTGTGGTCTGGGGTGGAGTATTCCTGCCAAAGCCACGGCGCGACCATTCATGTGGTGGGGCTGGGAATGGATTGCGAACACCCCGCGATGCTTGCGGGGCTGTCTGTGTTAGCCGGGGCGCGCGAGGCGCGCTGTGAAGTTATCGCCGAACGCCTTGCAAAGAAAGGGATCGAAGGTGCACTTGTGGGCGCGAGGGCACACGCTGATGGCGCCCAAATAGGTCGCCCGCATTTTGCGAAGTTTTTGGTGGCGGACGGCCATGTGCCCGATGAAACGGCTGCTTTTAAGCACTATCTCGGCGCTGGGAAACTGGGCGATGTCAAAGCCTTTTGGCCAGAGCTTGACCAGGTGATCGAGTGGATTGTCGCCGCAGGCGGTGTCGCGGTGCTGGCTCATCCACTCAAATACCGTTTTACCGCCAGTAAGCTCAAGCGTTTGCTGGCGGAGTTTGTCGCTGCTGGCGGGCAAGCCGTGGAGGTGTTAAGTGGGCGCCAAAGTGTGCAGGATTTTGACCGCTTGTTGCGTCTGGCACGTGAATTCAAGCTCTTAGTGTCTGTGGGCAGTGACTTTCATCGCGATGCTCGCTACAGTGCGGATATTGGCGTTGATGTCAGCGCGCTGGCGGCGCACGGTACGGTGTGGGATGCCCTGAGCAGCGCTTATTCCGGGGGCGTTTGACCCTGCCATATCAGCGCAGGATGAATTGGATAGACCTTTAGTCTCCTTTCCGAGGTGGAGGGGATCTCGTTGTAGTTGCAGGAGAATAACATGAGTCAGTTTTTTCAAATTCACACGGAAAACCCGCAGGTGAGACTGGTGCGCCAGGCGGTGGAGATTATTCGCGGTGGCGGCGTGGTGGTGTTCCCCACGGATTCCACCTATGCCCTGGGTTGTCGACTCGGTGACAAAGATGCGCTGGCGCGTATTCGGCAAATTCGCCAGCTTGACGAGCGCCACAACTTTGCCCTGTTGTGCCGTGATTTGTCAGACCTTGCGACCTACGCCAAGGTCGACAACATGGCCTATCGTTTGCTTAAACACGCGACACCCGGTCCCTATACCTTTATTTTGCAAGCCACCTCGGAAGTGCCGCGTCGCCTGTTGCATCCCAGAAAGAAAACCGTGGGTCTGCGTGTGCCTGATAACGTCATTACCCAGGCGATTTTGGAAGATCTGGGCGAGCCGATGATGAGTGTCACCATGACCATGCCCGGCGATGAGCACCCCTTGATGGACCCTTACGATATTCGCAATTTGTTGGAGCGACGCGTAGATTTGGTTATCGATGGCGGTTTCTGCGGTATTGAATTGACCTCCGTGATTGACTTGATTGAGGATACGCCGGTGATCTTGCGTGAAGGTTTGGGCGATATGAGCTTGTTTGCTTAGTTGGCATCCTGGCAACGGCTCTCCGTGCCCGGTTTTCTCGCCTATCATCCGCACCACGCCTTGGGTATAATCGGCCCCTTTGCCAAAAGTTAATCCCAAGGCAGGATTATTTGTGAGCTCCGAGTCCGACAACAGCGCTGTTAAAGAGTCTGCTCCCGCGCGCCCCGCACCCGTGGGCGCGGATGGTAAGCCCTTGCCGCAACAGGGTGAAATGCCCTTTGCGATAGTAGCGGGAGAGGCCGTTACCGAGCTGCCCAAAGATCTGTATATCCCACCCCAGGCGCTGGAGATCATTCTCGAGGCATTTGAGGGACCGTTTGATCTGTTGCTCTACCTGATTCGCCGCCAAAACATTGATATTTTGGATATCGACGTGTCTGACGTTACCGATCAGTACATGCAGTACGTCGAGCTGATGGAAGCGGCGCAGTTTGAGCTGGCCGCAGAGTATTTGCTGATGGCGGCGATGCTGGCGGAGATCAAGTCGCGCATGTTGCTGCCGCGCTCCACCGAAGTGGAAGAGGACGAAGAGGACCCGCGCGCCCAGCTGATTCGCCGTTTGCAGGAATACGAACGCTACAAAAAAGCGGCGGAGGACATCGAAGCGCTGCCGCGTATGGATAGAGACAACCATATCGCCAGCGCTAAGCCGCCAGATGTGCAGCGAGACCGACCAGCCCCCGATGTCGATATGCGCGAATTGCTGCTCGCCCTTGGCGAGGTGATGCGGCGCGCCGATATGTACGAAAGTCATCAGGTGCAGCGCGAGGCCTTATCGACTCGTGAGCGCATGTCCGAGGTATTAGAGCGTTTATCTGGCCGTCAGTTTGTACCTTTTGTGGCTTTATTCAATGCCGAGGAGGGGCGTTTGGGGGTGGTAGTGACATTTTTGGCGATGATGGAATTGATAAAGGAGTCACTGGTGGACATTGTGCAAACTGAAAACTTCGGCCCCATTCACGTGAAGGCAAGGTCTGAATGATGACAGATATGGAACAACTGGAAGTGCTGCCCCCGTGCGGGGAAGCACCGCTTCCGCAGATTTTTGAAGGCGCGTTGCTTGCGGCGGCAAAGCCGATGACAGTGGCACAACTGGCGGAACTATTTGATGAAGATGATCGCCCAGGTACTGAGGATATTCGCGCGGCACTTGCGGAATTGCAGGAGAGCTGTGATGGGCGCGGTTTTGAATTGCGTGAAGTGGCCAGTGGTTTTCGTTTGCAGGTGCGCCAGTCACTCAGCCCGTGGATTGCACGCCTGTCCCAGGAGCGCCCGCAAAGGTATTCGCGCGCCTTGCTTGAAACACTGGCGCTGATCGCCTATAGGCAACCGATTACGCGCGGTGAAATTGAAGAGATTCGCGGGGTTGCGGTCAGTAGCAATATCATTAAGACCCTGCAAGAGCGCGAATGGGTGCGGGTAGTTGGTCACCGCGATGTGCCCGGGCGCCCCGCTATGTACGCGACCACGCGGCAGTTTTTGGATTACTTTAATCTTAAAACCCTGGATCAATTACCCGCGCTTGCGGAAATTCGAGATTTGGAAACCTTAACCGCAGAGCTTGGCTTTGTGGATTTGAATCTAAGCACTGCTGCGACGGAAACTGAGAACACGGAGTCGGTGGCGCATGCAAAAGCCGATGGTGATGAGCTGGATGCCAGCGATGCAGAGCAGGAATCGCCTTCTTTAACGCCTGTAGATGAGTATCAGCAACCCGAGGAAAAGCCCAGTGAGTCATGAGCAGGGCGGTGAGCCGCAGTTACCTAAGCGAAAACCCGCCGCTGGCGAGAAGTTGCAAAAAGTGTTGGCGCGCGCCGGGCTTGGTTCGCGCCGCGAAATGGAGCGCTGGATAGAGCAAGGCAGGGTGCGGGTCAATGGCAAAGTCGCCAAACTCGGTGATCGCGTGGATGGACACGCCCGTTTGCAGGTAGATGGTCGTCATTTAGAAGCGCCTGCGGCCAGTCGTACCCGCTGTATTTTATACCACAAGCCCGTGGGTGAGGTGTGTTCTCGCAAAGACCCACAGGGGCGGCGTACGGTGTTTGAGCGCCTGCCTAAGCTAAAACAGGGGCGATGGATTTCTATTGGTCGTCTGGATTACAACACATCGGGGCTGTTGCTGTTCACCACCGACGGCGAGCTGGCCAATGCCCTGATGCACCCGTCTTCAAATATCGAGCGCGAATACATGGTGCGGGTGATGGGTGAGTTTGACGAGACCCTGCTCAATCGCCTGCTTGATGGCGTCATGCTCGATGACGGCCCGGCGCGTTTTACCGATATTCAAGACGGCGGCGGCGACGGTATCAATCACTGGTTCTACGTGGTAATTATGGAAGGGCGCAACCGTGAAGTGCGCCGTTTGTGGGAATCCCAAGGGCTTACCGTGTCGCGTTTAAAGCGTGTGCGCTACGGCGATGTGTTTATTCCCTCCAAGGTTAAAGCTGGCCAGTGGTGTGAACTCGAACCCAAGGAAGTGAAAAGCCTGTACCGGTTTGCGGCGCTCGATGTAAAAACCCAGACTCGGGTTGATCGCAAAGAGCGCGCAGTGATGGAACGTCAGTTTAAAAAGCGCGGCAAACGCAAGCCGAGGTAACTGTGGCGCAGTTGTATTTGCATATTGGTACCCATAAAACCGGTAGTACCGCAATTCAGGATTTTATGTATACGCATCGCGCAGAATTCGCCGAGCGAGGGCTTGTGTATCCCGACCTGGCGATGCAAGGCAGCGGCCATCACCCGTTCGCCTGGGCCTGTGGTTTGCGCAAAAAGCCTCGCGATGAGGCATTGCTTGACAGCGTGTGTGATCATCTTGATGCGCTGTTTGCCGGTGGTGCTGACAAGGTGGTGTGCAGTTCCGAAGAGTTTGAGTTCATTCCCGATATTAGTCCGCTTAAAAAAATTTCCGAACGGTTCAGTCCCAAAGTTATTCTCTACCTGCGCCGACAGGACGACTATTTACAGGCGGCCTACAATCAGCATGTGCGCATGTATGAACTGCGGTACTCCGGCTCGGTGTATCAGTTTGCACAGAAATATCAGTTTTTATGGAAATACGATTACCTGCGCCTGTTCAATCAATGGGCTGAGGTGTTTGGTGCCGCCAATATTATCGTCAGACCCTATGGCACAGAACATGTGAAAAAAGATATTGTCGATGATTTTCTGACAACGATTGACCCGGTGCTAAGTGAGGGTATGCGCGAAAAATTCGGCAGCAATCAAGTAAATGTCAGTCTGCCGGTGCAGGCATTGCCCTACCTGAGTTACGCTAACGGCTTGCCCCTGTCACCCCGGCAGCACCAGCAGTTAATGATGTCGTTAGC